>Ga0222685_1000253_pt1 | contig 13005 bp, 22 predicted proteins | sample AntAcemetage1077_FD_179836 | JGI IMG/M metagenome (GOLD analysis project Ga0222685, IMG submission 179836) | Saline water microbial communities from Ace Lake, Antarctica - #1077 | ecosystem: Environmental > Aquatic > Non-marine Saline and Alkaline > Saline | place: Antarctica: Ace Lake...
AGGAGATTATTAAATGAAGATTGAAGTGTATAGCGAGATTGTGGATGTGATTGCAGATTCTTTGAGGAGTGGTAAGATGACCCCTAAGTTGAGGGATAACCTTACAGCTAGGATGGTTAGAGCTTCTTTACAGCTGGGATTATTTGGTTCTGCAGAAGTGGTTAAGTCTTTTGCGGCTTTTAAGCAGCTGTCTAGTGGGGGAGATAAAAAGACCATTTTGGCTTTTGTAGATGTTTTAACAACTATGAGAAAAGATCTTGGTTTGGGTGCTTCTACACCAGAAGATATTTTTAACTTATTTGTGACGGAGTGATATTATGAAAGGAATAATTGATGAGAAAGGATATCTTACTGTGGTTATAGATGATAGAGTTATAAATAAATTTTGTCCGCATAATCCCAGAAATAGGTGTGGGGTATGGTGTACTTTATTTAGTGAAGTGTATACTTTTGAGGAATTGCCAGATATCCCTTGTATAGATGTTTGTGAAGGTAGAAAACTACGATTTACAGAAGGATTGGAGGTATTATGTTAGTTCTTAAGGCTTTTGTAAACTATAGACAGATTGATGAGATTCATATCCAGAACACTAAAGATATGGGCGAAGGGTTTTATGAATATACAATTAGGCTTCCAAAAGGGGATTGGACTAAGATTACCCATAATAGGGATGATGGGTGGAGAGAATTGGCAATTAGGGCGTTAGAGATTATAGGAGATAAAAGTGATTTTGAGAGTGATCAACTTTTAGCACAACTTTTAGAGACGTATGAAAGGAAAATTTACGAGGGGATCATGACAGTAAAGAGCGAAGGGGATTAAAATGAAAAGAGAGCTTTTATTCTCTATAACTAAGAAAGATTTTAAAATAGATTATTTCTCAGGTACAGGTCCTGGGGGTCAAAAAAGAAATAAGACGCAAAATTGTGTCCGTTTACATCACCCCTCCTCTGGGGCAATTGTAACTGGACAATCGCATAAAGAACGTAAATCAAATATGAATGAGGCATTTGATAATTTAATAAAAAACGCAAAATTCAAATTGTGGCATAATAGAAGAATTCAAGAAAAGTTAACTGGTAAAAGTATAGATGAGATAGTAGAGGAACTTATGGGGCCTAAAAATCTGAAAATAGAAGTTAAAGACGAAAATGAAAAGTGGGTAGTTAAATGAAAAGGCGTGACTTCTTAAAGATACTTGGTCTTGGAGCTGCAGCTTTGGCTTTTCCAAAGATGGCCTTAACAGCTGTAAAGCAAACTACTGCTAAGATTACAAAGAGTGGGTTTTTCTTGGGGGCAGGAAATTTTTTCATAGGGGATAGGGATTCATATGTGTGGTGGGATGGTTCTGAGCTTAAAGTCAAAGGACAGATTATTTAGGGGGGAATAAAATGAAAAATTTTATTATAGCAATTGTAACAATTTTGGTGTTATCTGGAGTTGTGATAGCAGAAGATGACATGATTTATTTTGAGGGATCTTCTACTTATGAAATGGCTACGTTGGTATTCTTTGAACCAGCGAAAGACATTACTTTTGATGCTGGTTCGTTATCTATAAATATTCCGATTGAAGATATTGTATATTGGGATCAGGAAGAGCTTGTTAAGTTGGGGGCACTTATTGCAATAATGACCAATGTAACATTGCATTATGAGGATTTAGAATCATTAATAGTGGAGATGTTGCCTGGTAGGTATTCAGGGGGGAAATGACAAAAATGACGCTGAAATGTACTGAAAAGTTATTTCCTTTGTACAACGATGAAAATGAAAGGAGGAGGTAGTCAAATGAAACGATTTTGGGCTTTCGGTTCTCCAGAATACGAAGCTAGTGTAGGTTTATCAGATCTTATAGGTTCATACGAAACTAAATATGAAGCTGATGAAGCTATTAGTCAAATTGAGGGTTCTGCTAACGAGTGGTGGGCAGTATTTGACTCAGAAACTAAAACACAGTTTAGTTATTATGGCGGTGCAACAATTTGGCCAGATGGTACAATTAATGATAATGCTATTACTATTTCAACTATTGATAAGTTTAATTAAAGGAGGATTTTATGAAACTAGGCGCATGGGTATATTCCCACACCGCAAATTTTATATCGCTAAAGATAAATGAGAGTGGGCCTATCTTTCATCAAGGTACTGGATGGGAGTATATGGCTCTTGATGTTAGTCAGAAATCTAACAATATTAAAGTTACTTTTGAGTGTTTAGATAAAAAACATAAGAGGAGAATGGTAGACGCCAAGATGCCCCTTGGGAATGTCATCAGTCTCGCAGTATATGATAGTCCCAAGGGGCATGGGGAGATTGGGCCTGTAATGAGTAGTAATTCGGAGGTGCAATAATGATTAACTATGAAACTGAAATGGTAGAAGTAGAAAGTCGTACTATAAAGTCAGTAATTTGTGATAAATGTGGACGAGAGTTTACTGATACCCTAGATTTACAGGAATTTCACTTTATACAGTTTATTGGTGGATATAGTAGTGCATTTGGTGATGGAAGTTCAGTAGAGTGTCAGATTTGTCAGAATTGTTTGTATGATATGATAAAAGATATATATAGTATAATTGAGGAGTAGATATGAAAATAGCAGTATTAAGAAAAGAGATAGTTATTCCTGCAGGAACTGTATTTCGTGATTGTGAGTGTGATGAAGTTTGGCATGATGGTGGAGATAATTTTGAAACTGCTGTTGGGCTAACAAAGAATAGCTCAGGTAATTTTGTCTATTGCGTAGATCCGCTCGATAAAGAATTGGATGATTGGTTTGAAATTGTATATGTGAAGGAGAAATAGATGGGATGGAGAAGTAAGGCAAAAAAGAATAAGTTGTTTATCAAATTAAGTGGCCTTGAGGCTGAGCAGGCCCAAATTGATGTTGTATTTGAGGGGGCTGTGGAGATGCCACTTAGTTCTGTTAGAAGATTATGGGATCTTGCAAGGATAATTGGGGAACTTAAAGCAGAAATTAAATTGTTAGAAGAGGAAGAGGTAGAATAAATGGAGAGTATAAAAAATCATCCAGTCAGATTAGTGTGTCAAGATTGTGGTTCTAATTATGATGTTGTAGTTAGTGATCTCCCTAATGGAAATGTAGATATCAGATTTGCCAAGTGTAAAGAGGCCAAGCTGATATCTAACGCTCCAGGTGGGAGGATAGGGTCAGGGGTATCAGCTAATAGTATTGTACAGCATATAGTACCTGGAAAGAAGTTAGGGACATTGAATGGTCAGATTATTACGTATGATCTTATAGAAGATTCTTATGCAGATGCTCTTAATATGGTTCCGCATGAATTTATACCAGATTATATGTTGTTCTTTTTAGTGGAGACTTATTGTTTACCTAAGTATATAGAGAGATGTAAATTTCCAACTATAGCTATTGGTGGAGATGCTTGGAAAATAAATAAATTGTTTGTAGATATGAAATTCTTTGATGCTTTTGTGCCTGGGCAAGGTAACCTAACGAGGACTTATGAGCTTTTAAACACCTGTAAAGTCCTATATGTGGCCGCTGGGGGATGTCAAAGTGCTATGCCTGAAGAGATGTTGAAGAAAGCTATAAACTTAAATCAAGAAAGAACTTATGATGTTGTGGCAACTGGTAACTTTGATAGTCCATTTTATAGGAATAGAAGTCAATATGCGTGGCGCTTGTTGCAGATGTCAGATAAATATAATATTTTTGTAGGTCATGTGGAGACGTTAAAAGAATGCTTTGATTTGATAGCTAAGTCTAAGGTTGCACTTCACTCTCCTAGTATCCAAGGTGGAGTTGTTCTTAGGCCTTTTGAGATTGTGTCTTGTGGGGCGTTACTTTTGCATGAATATGCTAATGGAGAGATATTTGAGTTTTTTACCGGAAATGAAAGTATTTTAACATTTAATAAGAAGAATTTTGATGATGTAGTTGAACTAGCAGTTGAAGATGATAATTTTAGAAATACACTTGTTAAAAATGCTACAGAGAGGAATAAGGAACATACTTCTATAGGAAATGTGAAGAAGCTTTTAGATAAAATTGAGGGTAGTAATATTAAGGAAGATACTGATGAACAATTAAATAGAGAAGCATTACATATGGGGGATGCTGAGAAATATAATTGGATGGGAGTTTCTGCTTGGTATGCCAGGTATTACAATGTGGCACTTAACTGGTTTATGAAAGCTGTTAATATAGATAGTAATTTGAAATATAAGAGTAATTTAGCTACTTGTCTCCTGATGTTAGAGATAGTAGAAGGATCAGATGTAAATCGAGCTGCTGCTGTGTTTGAAAAGATTAAAGAGAGCAATTCTACAATATCAGCTTTTAATATGGCGTCTTTTAGTTTACATGTGGACGATATTGAAAATACCATAAAAATGATTGAAACTTCTGACTATGAGTTTATGGGAGATGAAATATTCTTTTATTTGGAGTATATTAATGATTTGAGAGTAAAAGATAAGGTAAATAAAGAATTATATGATGAAGTACCTGACAGTTTTATATTCAGGATGGAGATGGAGCTTGCTCTGTTAGAATTTCCACAGAGGGGTGAAGAGTATCAGAAGAGGATTAGAAATATTTTAATTTGGAGGTTACACGAGTATTTAGGGCATCATTACTTATCTATGTCTAATCGCAATAAAGCAAAAGAGAGCTTTTTGGCTGCATATGAGTTAGAGCCTCAGAATGAGTATGTGTTGTTGAAATTAGCTAATATTAGTTTAGATGAGAAAGATTTTGGGCAAGCAGCGTTTTATTTTACAGGAGTTTTGGCGTTGTCAGCATTTAATGAAGAAGCACATATTGGATTAACAATAGCACAGATATGTATGGGTATGTATAAGGAAGCTAAAAAAAGATTAACTACATTGTTGAAATTTAAGGGGTTAAGAAAAGAAGACGAAATAAAATTATTATTGGAGGAGGTAAATGATAAAAAAGAAGAAGGTAGTTCCTGATAAAGTTGTTATTGGCCCATTTACTTACGATGTTATGTATCCAGCAGAAAAGTTGGATGGTAATGAGGTAGTAGGTTTATTTGAGCATGGGGCTGGAAGGATTAGACTTTCTGATAGGGATGGTGGGATTAAGAGAAATCCACAAAAGATAGTAGAGACACTTATACACGAAATTTTTCATGGAATTGATATTAGTTTCTGTGGTGATGTGATGTCTGAAGAAATGATATCTATGTTGTCTACTATTTGGTATGGTATTTTGGTTGATAATGATTTAGGATTACAGACCAATAAGTTGCCAGATGTTGTTAAAGTTGGTGGTGTTTTTTATGATGTTATATTTCCGTTTGATTTTGATGATGGGGATAATTGCATAGCAGCTAGGGCTTGTCATGCAAGTACTACTATTCTAATAGCGGATAATTATAATACTGTTAAGAATTCTTTAGAGTTCCTACAGTCCAATCTTATACTGTCTACTATGTCAGCGGTCATTGGGGTATTCGAAATAAGCCTTTCAGATGTTCCAGATAATGCGTTGTCTACTTTTTGTACTGGATTATATCATGTGTTGAGGGATAATGATTTAGAGAAGTATATAAAAAATGTGAGGAGCTGAGATTATGGAAGACCTAAAATGAGAAGATTTATACTTTTTCAGTATAGCGCACATTATCCTATAGGAGGTATATGTGACTTGTCTTTTGATACTATAGAAGAGGCTGTAGCTGTTGCAAAGGAGACAGAGTGTGATTATAACTACAGTCAGATTGTTGATGCGGATAATATGGCTGTGGTTTGGTATGACGAGGAATATTGGTCTAAGAGAAAGGAGTGATTGTAGTGGATAATGTATTGTGTTCAGAATGTGCAGATAAAGAAACTTGTACTGAGTTGTGTGAAGAGGTAGAGAAATATATTAGTCAAGATGAGGTAGAGTGGAGAGAAACCCCTATCACTATTTATACTTCTGGAGAAGAGTTGAGGGTATTTGATGTTGAGACTAGTCTTGATATTTCATATTTATCTACTATGGAGAAGACTGTTTTGTCCCGTCTAGGAGATGGAAAAACACGAGATGAAATAGCTAAAGATATAGGGATATCAAGGGATTATCTCAAGAAGATTATGCAGCGTATGCGCTCTAAGGCGGGACAGCTGTGACCTATAGTAAGAGGGATACTGTTTTCTCTAATTTTATTGAGCTAAATTAGTAATATTTATATAATAACTAACATACAGTAGGAACGTCCGGGAACTCCTGCTTGACACCAAAAGCCTGGCAACTCTTAAAACAAGGGGTTACACATTTGGCAAAAAATAAGGTTGGGAGACCAGCCACAAATCCAAAAACTGTTCTCAACCATAAGTTTGCACAGCTAGCTGAGATAAGAGGTTTAATAGAAGAAGGTAAAACTAATACAGAGATAGCTAAGGAAACTGGGCTATCTCTCAGTGTAGTTTCCAAGAGAAAGCAATATCTCAAAGATTTAGCTAAAGCTGATTTAACGGGTACAGAGGTTGGGGAAAAGAGAGCTGAGTTATATCTTGAGTTGGATGAGATCTCTAGTTATGCTAGAGATATGTACTTTGCTCTTCAGCCAAATATGAAAAATGCTAATGGTGTTCGATTGTACCTGGCTCTATGGCAGAGCATTGTAGAGTCGAAAATGAAGCTTTATGGTTTAGATAGTGTTAAATTTGCGAATCTTGTACAAGTTAACCAGAACTTTAACGCTCCTCCTCCAGATACTATAGATATACAAGCTGGTGAAAAAATAGCCAGAATACTGAAAGATACCCATGAAAAACAGCTCCAAGAAAACTTCAAGTAAAGTACCTGATTATCTAAGAGAGTATTTAGATGAACAGGAGATAGATGATATTGAGGAAGAGCTGTATAAAGCCCTACCTGACAAAGAATTCTGGAAGTTATATAAATATGAAATAGTTAGATCCCATGGTCCTGTTCCAGAAGGTAAGACATCTCGAAATGCTGAAAATGTAGAGAATGAGCGGGAGTTAACAGATGCAGAGCGTGGAGCTCTTATAGCTTTATGTGAGCACGATCTTTATCTTTTTGCTATCCGCTACTTCCCACATTATTTAAAATTACCTAGTAGTCCGTTACACACATATCTGTACAAATTTTTATCTGATAACATAGTTAGTGGCAGGAAAGAGGGGTTTAAGCACGCTATAGCGGCCCCGCGCGGTAATGCGAAATCGACGATTGTGTCGAATATAGCACCTCTTTGGTGTATCTGTTACAATAAAAAACATTTTATTGTAACAGTGAGCGATACACTTGGTCAGGCACAGGATTTCTTAGCTGATGTACGAAGGGAACTGGAAAGCAATGAGAAGCTTGCTCAGGATTTCCCACATGTAGTTGGTAAAGGCGAAGTTTGGAGAGCTGATGAAATAATTACTAGGAACAATGTTAAGGTAAGAGCTCTCGGAACAGGATCGAAGGTTAGGGGAAGGAAGTATGGAACTTATCGCCCCGATCTTTTTTTGATGGATGATTTAGAATCCAGTGAGATGGTAAGAAGTGAAGTTCAAAGAACATATATTCGTAATGATTGGTTAGCCAAGGATCTCCTATATGCGGGCGAGACTTCTGGTGTAACAGATTTCTTTGCTGTTGGTACAATCTTAGGGCCACATTCTCTATTAAACGCTTTATTGAACCCAGAGGAATTTCCTGAATGGTCTAGTAAGAAATTTGCTGCTGTTCTTGAGTTCGCGGAGCGAGAGGATTTATGGAAAGAATGGGAAAGCATATTTAAAAATAGATTTGATGAATCTCGTCGGGTCACAGCACTAAACTTTTTCAAAACTAATGAAGCTGAAATGCTTAGAGGAGCTAGAGTACTGTGGTCTGAAGGTGATGATTACTACTCTCTTATGGTTTGGAGGGCTAGTGATCCCTCAGGGTTTATTTCAGAGAAGCAGAATTCTCCACTCGATCCGTCGAAGCTCGTGTTGCCAAAAGAAATATTGCGAGTTGTTGATTTTAGTAAAGATCTGGATATCCAGCAAATACTAAACAATAGACGAACAAAATACTATGGAGCTTTAGATCCTAGCCTAGGAAAAAGGGGCAGTGATTTTAGCTGTATCACTATTTTGGCGAGAGATCCTATTTCTGGTCTCCTCTTAGTAGTGGAGATGGATCTCCAACGTAGATCTCCAGACAAACAAATTGAAGATATCTTCCATTTCCACTCTATATATAACTTTACTCTTTTTGGTATTGAGATTAATGCGTTTCAAGTGTTGCTAGCAGATAGTATGAAGAAGAAGTCTAGAGCAGAAGGTATCTATCTTAGAATTAAAGAGATTAGGAATTATAGTGATAAACGGATGCGCATAGAAAGCCTGATTCCGTTGGCTGCAGATGGTACGCTAATCTTTGACCTAAATAAGATTCGTACTGATAATCGGTATGCGTTGGGATGGGAACAAATTACAACTTATTCTGGGGATGCTTCTGGTGGGCACGATGATGCCCCTGATTGCTTGGAGATGGTAGTGCGTATTTGTACTAAGCCTAGATTTAGGATGTTAACAAAACAAAATCTGTAGGGTAAGAGATTAGCTATCTCTGAATGAGGGTGCTACGACACCCTCAACCCTTAACCTTTCGTAGGAGGTAGTAAGATGTATAATGAGAAGTGTGAGATAGATTTTATTAAGGGGTATGCAGCAAGTAAGGGCTATAAACTTTTGTCTACAGAGTATGTTAACAGTAAGACTAAGTTAATTTTTAAGTGCCCTGATGGTCATGAGTTTCCTATGAAGTGGAATGATTTCCAGCAGGGACATAGATGCCCAGAACATACTGGTCATAGGAAGAAAACTATAGAAGAAATTAGAGAGTATGTAGAGAGTAAGAGACATAAGCTTTTATCTGATGTATATATTAATAGTAAAGCCAAATTGTTGTTAAAATCTCCACAAGGTGAAGAGTTTCTTATGTCTTGGAATAGGTTTCAAAAAGGAGCTAGATGCCCCAGACATAATAATAAAGGGGAGCTTAACTCAAATTGGAGGGGTGGAGTGAGTGTGCTTGGTATCCCCTTATATGATACATATGCATCTAAGATTGAGTTCTGTGAGGAAGTAAGACGAGATCCAAACAATGAAGATTGGCTGCAAGTTAGATGTACAAATTGTAATAAGTGGCTTTCTCCTAATGTTGATGGAGTTCGTAATAGATTAAAGGGTGTGGATGACAATAAGCATGGAGAAGGTAGATTCTACTGTTCAGATGAATGCAAACACTCCTGCTCTATCTTTGGACAACACAAATTTCCAAAAGGCTTCAAACCAGAGCCAACACGAGACTCCGCATTACAGAGAGAATGGCGAAATCTCCTTTTGGAAGAAAGAGGTTATAAATGTGAGAAGTGTGGTAGAACAGATGTACCAATTTTTGCTCATCATATTGATCCTGTTAAGTGTGCTCCTATGTTTGCGACCGACCTTGCTAACGGTATCTTACTCTGCGAAGAATGCCACGATGGAGCTCACTCACTACCAAACTGCTCAACTACAGAATTACGAAACTATGAATTTGATTCAACATCTATATATCTTTAAAGCTACACTATAAATGTCGAGATATTCTTCTATTGCGACATAATGATCGTTATATTGCGACATAATGACTATTTAAAACAACATTTTCGCGGGTTGGTCAAGGAGTAAGATGGTGGTCTCATAAGCCACAGTCAGGGGTGCAAATCCTCTACCCGCTTCCAAAAAGGAATGATATAAATATGGCAGATGTTAAATTGAGTGAGCGCACCCATCCACTTTATGATGATAATATAGACAATTGGGATTTGTATAAAGATGCGGCTAAAGGTGGAGAGAGCTTCATCACAGATGAGAACCTGTTCTCTCACAGGTTGGAAGATAGCACTGATTACTCTGACCGTCTCGATAGGGCTTTTTTCTTAAATCTATGTGATCTCCTTCCAACTATCTATAACAACTACATATTTCGCACTTCTGTAGAAAGAGCTCCGAATCCAGACTTAGCACCATTCCGCCTTAACGCAGATGGTAGAGGTACACCAATCAGCGAATTAGTGAGACGCGCAGGCTATTTCGCATCCACATTCGGAGTCATCCACTGCCTAGTTGACATGCCCATATCGCCTAAGCGGAAAATGTCAAAAGCCGATGTGCGAAATGGGAATATCAATCCGTATGGCAGTATTATATATCCGCACCAGCTAAGAGATTGGTCGCTTGATAAAGAAGGACGATTCCGATGGGTGATCATAGAATCAGTTTTCTACAGAGACTTGGACCCAACGGTAGAGAGAGAAGAGGAGCTTCACTATAAGCTTATCACTACAGAAAATTGGGAGATCCAGAATGAAGATGGTGAGTCAGTAAAGTTTGATGACGGTACCCCTTCGAAAGGGGATAACCCGTTAGGGGTGGTTCCCATTGCGACAATGTATCACACAGCCAATTATGGTGATGACAAAATTGGCGAGTCGCTGATAAAGGACGTTGTATTCATAAATAGAGAGATAATGAATTTCTGTTCTCTCATATCAGAAAGTATTGCACGCCAGGCATTTAGCCAATTGGTGGTTCCCGATGATGGCTCATTGGCCGAGGCCGCAGAGGACGGAACGGCTAATCCGTTAGTAAAACTTGGTACGTCATCCGTGTGGACTTATAGTTCAGAATCACGCACTATGCCTGCTTACATTTCTCCAGACGCAGAAATTATAGCAACAGTATGGAGATTGACGACTGATCTGGTGAAAGAGTGTTTTCGCCTTGCTTCACTTGTTGGTGGAACTTCAGATCTTTACACCCAGTCTTCAGGTCGTCAGTCACAGATGAGCTTTATGGGGGTGAATGCAGCCCTGAGTGATAAAGCTATGTCTTATCAGAAATTTGAAAACAGCCTCTCTAAGTTAGCTCTTATGCAGCTTGGTAAGGATGTTGAGAGTTTTGAAGAAGTTAAGTATCCAACCAGTTTTGATATTGCAGCTCTTGAAGAGGAACTTCTAAACTATATGAATATTATGGAGCATAATTTTTCACCAGTTCTCAACAAAACCATACAGAAGAATATAGTGCGAAGAGTTATACCCACCAGTCCTCAAAGTGTTCGTACTGAGATAGAAAATGAGATTGATAGTGGAGACGGCATAGTTGAACCTGTTGCAGCTAATACAGATAACCTTACAGATGAGCGTGGTAATCCAAATACAGACTTAGGTAAAACTACCAAGACTAGTGAACAAAAAACTAAAGAAGGAACAAGTCATAGAAAAGAGAAATAACAATCTGGGGGTAAGAGTCCTGCAGGCTCTGTATGAGGGTGCTATACCACCCTCAACCCTTTAACCTTGTATAGGAGGAATTGGTATGTATTATGGGAATGAAAGAAAAACTATAGGAGAGGTTAGGAGTTATGTTGAAAGTAGGGGGGATGAGCTTCTATCGAAGGAATATAGGAATAATAAGACTTCTATAGAGATTAAATGTGGAGATAGGGGGCATATTTTTCAAAGGAGTTTGGGTAGTTATAGAATAAGTGGATGTACAAAATGTAATAAACTTAAACCTATCGAAGAAATTAGGGAGTATATTGAAGGTGAGGGATATACACTTCTGTCTAATGAGTATGTTAATAGTAAAACTGTATTATGGATGAGATGTCCTGAAGGACATGAGTTTCCTATGCGGTGGAATAATTTTCAGTGTGGGCAGAGATGTCCAGAACGCATAAAGAATAAAAAGAAGACATTAGAGGAAGTTAGAGAATACATTGAGAGTGAGGGGTATAAACTTTTATCTAATGAGTATGTTAATAGTAGTACTCATTTGAGATTGAAATGTGGTCGTGGACACGAATTCCCCATGACTTGGAATGATTTCCAGAGTGGAACTAGATGTCCTATAGATGCAAATGAGGATCGTACTGGGGATAAGAGTTACCTTTGGAAAGGTGGGGTTGATAAATTAAATATCCCTTTATATGATACCTACGCACACCAAATTGATTTCTGTGAAGAAGTGCGAAGAGATCCAGATAATGAGGATTGGTTGCAGGTTCGATGCACAAATTGTAATGAATGGTTTATGCCAACACTTACTGCTACTAAAAATAGAGTTAGTGCTACTAAAAATAATGGTGGTCTTAGATTCTATTGCTCAGACAAATGTAAACACTCATGTTCAATTTATGGGCAGAAGAAATTCCCAAAAGGGCAAAATCCAAATGAGGAGAGACCTTCTCAAAGGGAATGGGCCAATTTGGTGAAAGAGAGAGATAACTATATTTGTCAACGATGTGGAGAAACAGAGAATCTAAAAGCACATCATATGGAAGGCATTCTCCAGAACCCACTTATGTCCGCAGATGTTGATATAGGTATTACATTATGTGAGGGGTGCCATTACAAAGCACACAAAGGTGAGGGTTGTACCTATCATGATATGCAGTGTTAAATGGAGAATATAACCTATGAGATGTTTTCAATGTGGAAATAAAGCCACCATTAAAGACACAGATCCGTACCTTGATGAGTTTCTAGAATTGTTGGAGAAAGATGAAGAAAACAAAGAAGAATGGTGGTGTGAAGACTGTTATCAGGATAGATTAGATAGCATTTAATAATTTACAGTTCGGAGGATAACATGGCATCAATGACAGTTGAAGACAGGAAATGGAGAGCAGAATCAGATGCTTATGCCTTAATGGAAGCAGAGGCTATTAGAGCAGACAAATCTAGAATGAATGCTGCTCTTAAGGAGGCCAAGAAATTAGCTGTCAAGAAGGAAAAAGAGGTTAAAGCTATAAAGAAGGTTGCTAATAAGAAGCCTATTAAAAATAAAAAACAAGCAAGGAAAAGGAAATAATAATCTATTGGAGGATAAAAGAATAATATGACAGACGAAGAGAAAGCAGCTCAGGCTGAGGCGGAGGCTAAAGCAGAAGCTGAAGAGAAAGAAGCGGATGCTAAAAAGAAAAAAGAAGGGAAAGACGAAGATATT
>Ga0222685_1000256_pt1 | contig 12942 bp, 21 predicted proteins | sample AntAcemetage1077_FD_179836 | JGI IMG/M metagenome (GOLD analysis project Ga0222685, IMG submission 179836) | Saline water microbial communities from Ace Lake, Antarctica - #1077 | ecosystem: Environmental > Aquatic > Non-marine Saline and Alkaline > Saline | place: Antarctica: Ace Lake...
GAACAAGAGGAGTATGAGAGGTGATTGGTTAACCTCGCTCGCCTTACGGTTAGAGCACTCCTCTTGAATGTGATTAGCGTAATAATTCTTCTTGCTTCTTAACTAAAGCTTCAATCATTTGAACTTGAAATCGTGCATTATGCAGTTGAATTTTCTGTTTTTCTAATTCTTGCTTAATATCAACTTTTTCAGGCCCGGTTGGTTGTGGCGGTTGTTCATCCATTAGATTTTTCCTCCTGTTTTAATTCTTTTTCTGGCTTAGTTATAAAAAGCTCTCCAAATTCTTCATAAATTCTATTTGTCAATTTGAGATGTTTTAGATTTTCTCTAACCAATCTTTCACCACAATAAAACTGCATACAACATTCAGCAACAAGGTGTTCAATGTCAATCTTTTTTTCAGCTTCTTCGGTTGCTTGAATTACTGCCAAAATCCAATCAACAATTCTTTGCCTTCTGTTTCCGGCGTGCATTTTATACAACAACAAGCCCGAGCTTTTGAGCAAGAGATTTGGCTCTTTGTTTATTTATGGGATTTTTAAACCGCAGTTCGCCGCGCTCAATCAAAAGAATCGCAATTCCAATCCTTAAAGCTTCGGCCCAAGAAATATTGAAATCCTCGACGAGAGAATGAAATTCATCAGAGATGGTTGTATTGATTTGTTTAGTCATACAAACAAGAGAGTAATATAGGTTTATAAAGATTTGTATAGTTCACAATATAAGCCAAATTGTGTGCGTGTGCGGGGCGTTTAAGTTTTTCATTAAAGAAAGTAAGCAAAGAAAACTATACTATATAGTTTAAGTGTTAGTATAGTAGTCTTCCAAATATATAACGCGCACAACACGCACACTTTCAACAAACAAGTAAGCTCTAAACCTAAAAACATTAAATCAATCTTCTTAATAAATGTTTCTGACTACTTTGAAATGGTTGTTTTCGCAGTATCACTTCTATTCCTGAATATTTTTTTGATTTCCACTTAACGCTATTCTCCGAGCTTTATTGATTTTTCTGCCTTCGGCACCGTTGCACCGAGGTTCCGCTCGGTTCCACTGAAAAATACATAAATCTCAAAGAATCATAGACGCTATGGAAATAAAAAAAACAAATACACAGGAATTGAAGCTCGTAAAACAGCTTATTCCATTAGTTAATTCTGAAAAAGAATTTGATTGTTTGATGGCCGATAAAAGTCGGCTATCTTCAAACTCAAAAGTACTGAAAGGGGGTGTGAAAAAATGGTGATTGTACAACAAGAATCAGAGGAAAAGTTGAAAACACCTTCACAAGAAGCACTTCTTGCACGATTAATTCAATCCGAAGCTTTTACAAAAGCAGAGAGAGATGAAATTGTTAATAGAATAGGCCCTCAGTTGAAAACAAGTTACGATTTGAGTGTTTTGCTTCAATATATGCTTTCAAAGATGCGACTGCATCGAGAGTTTAATGGGAAAAGAAAGCACAAAGTTGCTGAGTGTCATGTTTGTCAGAACAGAGTTGGTTTAAAGAAAATCGACAATCCGTTGGCGAAAGAAAGCTTTTGGCTTTGTCCGCTTTGTAAGATTCAGTGGGATTCTCCGGACCCAGTTTCAACAAACACCAAAGTTTAAGATGGAAAATACAAGTAAACATTGGAAAAACATCGTTGAGCCTATTGATGCAGTTTCAATCGTGGAATTGACAGACAAGCTTAATGCGTTCTACGAAGGAAAGTTTGTGATTGCTACTCAAACATTCTTTAAGTATGTTGGAATGAAAGAAGTTTGGAAAGCTATCGTGTACTACAAAGTTGCACCGGCAAAGTAATTCGTCGCTGTGCTCTATATTTATTTTTTTTTTGCTGTCGCAAATTAGTCAGTTATCGTAACGCACATTACATCACCTTCATCGGTGATTTTGAGTTTTACTTCTTTATTTAAAATCTCTCTCAATAACTTCATAGGAAATCTTAAAGGGTTCGGCATTTTACATTTCCCATATTTTCCTGTGCTGTATTCGTAAGACCAAGGGATTTTCCTCTGCCATTCCATCTATTTATATGTATATACATATTTTTAAAGCTTTCGGTCGCAATTTTGTTATGTAAACATAATTTTAAGTATACCAAATCTCACATCACCTCTATGTCAGATATATCACTACTTCTATGTAATAACATATAACCACGCAGTAATGTCGTGCATTATACCCCTAAACGCCAACCTCTACGGCACCCGAGTGAGCCCGAACCCTGAAAGGGTGAGGGAATTCTGCTCTGTTCACTAAATCACCTCTTTTTCTATAAGAACACTACTACAACATAACAACAACACACACATCATAATACTACAACTTATTTTCTATACTTAAATTTATCTTAAGATAATTTTGGGTTAGTGTCGTTCGTTGTTTTGGTAAGAAGAAACAACAAAATCAACAAACTATTTAAACCAGCGAAACTTCTTTTGTTTATGGTAGAAGAAGAAACTGTTCCTGAAACAGCAGACAAAGAACCAACAGAGGAAGAAATTGCTCTCGAGGAAAAAGCTGCTGAACTTGAAATAACAGGGAAGTGAATTTAAATGGCGCTAACAGAAGACGAAGCAGTTGCGATTAGAAATTCGTATTTCAATCCTAAAGGATTTTGGAGCGGTGGCGGATATGACGCTGGAACAAAGACATGGTTTTTGATTCGAGCAAGTGACAAATCTTACCATTCACATTCTGAAGCTTCTGTTAAAGAGCAATTTCTTGATTACAATATGCGTGACCTTCAAGAACAGTTCACCACAGTTAAACAAATGGAAGTCTGGGGAATTACTAAACCTCACATTTCGGAAATCCCAGAATATCCGAAAGACATTAAGAGAGGAAGTTATTCAATCACCGTCGAGAACGCAGAACAAGAAAAGCAGGCAAAAGATTTTTTAGGAATTGAGCCGGCCGGTGACGACATGGACACTTGGCTTTCTAAAAGAGATTTGACAGGTTTAGAACAATGGAAATCTTATTGGACAAATATATTTTCAAATATTGGAATGTCGTTCTGGATAAATTTTATTAATGAGAAATTTGATGAATATAAAGATAAACTTATAATCACCCCCGATGAAGAAACAACTCTCTACTGGCAAAACAAAGGTTATTCTCTTGATGACGCTTTTCTCCTCGCTGATTGGGTAAGAGTTAATAAAAGAATCCCAACACAAGAAGAAATTAATGGAATTCTCGGAATTGAACCTGAATTATCTTGGTGGGAAAAGATGCTTTTGAAAATCACAGAAGTAATTCCGGGGATGGAAGGCATTAAATTTGACCCTCTCAAAGCAATCGTCGAAAAAGTAACAGGAGTAGAACTCACAGAGAAACAATGGCTCGACGAACAAGCGAAAATTCTTGAATGGATGACACCCTTCAACGTTCTCAGTAAACTAATGTTTGGAAAAAATCTAAAGGGAGAAACGGAAGAATTTGGAAGTTCAGGCGATTGGATTGAATTAATGATTTATGGAGTTGGAATGATAATCCCCGGAAACGTTGATGAAATCGCAGCGAAAACAGCACTAAAAACACTCTCCAAGAAAGAAGCGGCCGCCCTAACAGCAAAAATGGGAGTAAAGGCAACCGTGAATGAATTAATAAAAACAGTCAAATTATATCCAACTTCATCAGCGAAACTATTGGCGAAATTCCCTAAAACGGTTACCGACGCTGTTTTTGCTGGATTGTATAAAACTGCGTGGGGTCGAGAAGCTGTTTACACTCTTGGAAAAACAGGATTTTATAAATATTCTGCGCCGGTGTGGAAGCAAGTAATAACGTCGATAATGAAATGGTCGGCTCCGGTTATTGCTATAACTCTGCCTATTTTCGCAATAACAGAAATCCCAAACTTATTCAATATGATACAATTCGCAAGAAAGCAGAAATTGCAAGCTGTTGGCGATTGGCCTTCTGATATTGCTTTTCAGCTCGACACATACGAAAATCTAATGAAGGATTATGCCTACAATATTGATAAGAAAATTATAGCAGAAGATAAAATAAGCGCAGATGATTTATTGAAGAAATTAATGGAAGTGATTGAAACATATAGAAATTATATTGACGATAAAAAAGACGTCATGCTTCCAGAGAATTATGACTTATCACTTCTAACTTTAGAATTTTATGAAACTTTTGTGTCAGATAGAATGGGAAAAATAGATAAACTCCCGGAAGAAGTTCCCCCAGAAGTTACAACAGGAACATTAATATTAAGTGTTGAGCCCTCCGACGCTGAAATTGAAGTTGCCGGACAACCGGAAATTAAGGCCGCCGGAACATTTATTCTGAATCCGGGAAGCTACGTTATAAAAGCAAGTAAAGATAATTATTGGGACAAATCTTCAACAGCAATTATTAAAGAAGGGGAAGAAACAGAAACCAGTATTACTCTAACCAAATTATCCGAGCCAGAACCAGAACTCCCACCCGAAGAAGTGCGTGGCACATTAACGATTTCCGTAACTCCCGAAGACGCTTTAATTGAAGTGGCCGGCAATGAAGAAATAACAACAGCCGGAACTTACGAACTTTTGCCGGGAAGTTATTCGATTCGGGCTTCGGCCGAAGGATTTGTCACTGACATCAAAACCGCTTATGTCAGTGACATGAAAGATACAGCGGTGAGCTTCATTCTTGAATCAACTGAACCAACTCCAACTCCAATCTCAAAGGCAACAATTACAATAACATCAGAGCCGACAGACGCACAAATTTATATTGACGGAGAATATCAGTGGACAACCACGCCCTACACTATTTTGTTAGATAAAGGTTCTTATTGGATTCGAGTGCAAAAACAAGATTATTACCCAATCGAAATCGAAGCAGAAGTTGAGGAAGGCGAAGTCGCAGAAATTCCTTTTGTTCTTGAAAGAATACCTGAGCCAGAAGTTCCAGAAGAACCTTACATTCCACAAACGCCATATTATCCAACTTATGAACCAACAGAAGTTTATACTCCGGCGGTGGTAACAACACCAACATACGAATATCCCTCTTACAATTATGATAATCTTTGGCCTGAAATAATGACTATTCCAGAAGTCGAATCTGTAACTCCATCAACAGAGAAAGAATTATTAATTAATATAGAAACAACTGACTTACTTCCTTGGTTGGGAAGAATTTATTCAATAGCATTTTTAGATTTGTCAAACCCCGACGCTGAAATACAAGTGGCGATTCTAAATGATGAAGCAACTTTAATTAATGGATTTATTGATTTCTTTGAAACTGGTGGATATACAAAACTCACTGGCTACAATATTGCTTTTGACTTCAGATATATTTTCGCAAAGATGATGAAATATAGAAGGCCCTCAAAAGTCTTCAAAAACGTTGAATTGCGAGATATTATGCAAATTATGAAACAGGTCCAAGAAGCATTTGTTTTTGGATTCAATAAACCGGGAAAACTTGATGAATGGGGCAAATTCCTTTTAGGGAGAGGAAAATATGGGAGCCAAGATTTGATGCTCAACAAATTTATCTCTGGCGATTTTGATTATTGCAGAGCCTTTCAGGTGCGTCAAATAGAGCTCTCATTTGACATTTACAACTTAGCAAGGTTTTGTATGGGTGAAGCGTTTATTTCGTCACCAAGCCCTGTTTCTGCCCCATTTGAAGCAATCCCTGAAACAATCAGTGCCGAAACACCACAAATTCAGGGAAATAAGACGTGTCCAAACTGCAAAGCTTTCAATCCTTTATCAGCAACTACTTGCGAGATTTGTAGTGCAGCGATTTAGGAACCCAAAATGGCTAAAAACAACGATATGTCTGAGCTTGAGAAAATAGCCCGAAAGTGTGAAGAATTAATCACTTGCCCTGTTGGAAAATGCGAACTCAGAGGTGATTATTGGAAATGTTACATGGGGAATTTCAAAACTTGCACAATTTACTTAGATAGCAAATATTATAAAGCTAAACATTCTTTCTAATGAATGATTGCTAAAATATTTCCCAGAGATATTATTGCTATAATTACTTTGATAGCTTGTTTTATTTTGATTGCTCTCGGTATTAATCATCTTGTTTCAGGAATTGCAATAATGATTATAACCTATTATTTCTCAAAGCGTGTCTATGAAGAAAAGAATCCGAATGGAAATCTGAAAGAGAAAATCACAAATCTCGAGGACGTTGTCAAAGAAATTCCCGAAATTCTACAATCTCATACTCAGGCAATCAAAAATCTTCCTCAAAATATATCAGCACAAACAATAGGCGATTTTAAACCGGCTCCTCGACCAGTCCAAAGTCCAATGAAAAAGGGAGTAACACAAACAATAGACGGTTTCAAATCACTCGAAATTTCTTCTTAACTTTCTATTTCTTAATCATAATCCGTCGTGTAAGTTATTCTTGCTCCGTAGAGAATGTCAGCTGGATTTAATGTTGTCGTTTCTATCCAATAAGAATAATTTGCATTATCTATGGTTGCGCTTACTATTGAACTATCCGCACTTCCAATAGCTGCACTTGCCATTGTTGATTGTGTGCTCACTGTATTAGTTTGATGTCTTACTAAATACCAATTTTCACCACCGCCCGGAATGTTTCCATACACAACAACATTCGTTACAACTGCTCCATGAGGTAAATTAACACCTTTTATAAAACGACAATTTGTATACTCTGGTTCAACTCCACCTTCGCCAGAAGCCAAAAGTCCTCTGAAAACATCCGGCTGGTCATTAGCATCGGCAGCATCGATAGCAATAAATTGATTTCCATTTGCATTCCAATAACTTGTTTTACTTTTTAAACTAACAGCACCAGTCGCAACGGAGAAATCATTTGTATCAAAACTTGCTATTCCTTTATTCGCTGTTGTTGCATCTTCGCCAGAAATTATATTCCCAGCAGAAATATCAATTCCTTCTCCAGCAGTATAAGTTTCTCCGGGTTTTGTTATTGTAACTCCCATATTAATAAAACACCTCTACTCTTGCGTCAGAAGTTCCGGCCGCAACAATTCCATAAACCGCACCAGTCCATAAATCATTTGAATAACTCGCACCAGCGACGACAGGCATTCCGTTTACAATTGTAACCACATCGCTTCCAAGAAAAATAGTTTGAGCTGAATTATTATAAATAATAAAACCAGTTGTAGATGCACCTGCAGCTAAAATTGATGTTGCGGTTATCCCAATAGAAATTTCCCCATAACTCATATTTGCAGCTTTTGCTAAAATTGCACTATTCAATAAATCTAATATATCTTTTGGAACTGTTTCAACCACCATCTCAAATTTTCCTCACAACATAATTTAAAATACCGACGAATGTTTTGACTACCGCAGAATTATTCGTCAGACTTAATCGAACCGTTTCGCCAGCAGTTATTGTTTGTCCGGGAAAATCATAAATCCCACCTGTGATAAAATTGAGCCTAAAGAAAAGCCAAGCGTCAGAAACTCTTGATAATGTTAAAACATGAATTGCTGTATCATCGTTACAAGAAATAGTCACGTTTTGATAAATATTCTCATAACCATCAGCAACGACGGGAAAATCAATAGTTCCTGTAACTCCTGCTGCAATATCTCCAGTGAAAGAATAACTAAGCATACTTCCACCACCAGCACTTCTTCCGCTCCAAGTTTGCCAATCAGGGTGTCCTGTTGCTATTGTTCTTCAACTCCTTTATTAATTATCAAACTACTCAAACTCTCCATAATTCCTTCTGTTGCACCGACAGGAAGAATATAATTTTTAGGCAAAACCAAAAGCATTAAAGTAATTGTGTGATTGTAAGTTGCATCTTCATTCCATCCTTCAAAAGTTATTCTGTAAGGCTCATTCTTGACTTCAAAAAACATAGGAAGTTCAAAAACATATCCATCACCTTTGATATAATCAGATTTATTCACAGGAATAATTGGATGTCCATTGTGTTCAATTCTAACTTTAACAAGTCCGGCACAACCGGCCGGAAAAATAACCCATGCTCGATAAATCCAACCTTTAGAAATATGAAAATAGCTTTTTGTTTTAGTTCCCTCTGTTTTGCCGGCTGAAAAAGTGACGTGTTTGCTGTATAACATACAAACATAAAGCAGAGCAGATTATAAAAACTTATTTATTGCGGTGGATGAGCGATTATTTCTTCTTTAGGTTCTGGTTCTGGCTTTGTAAAGGCATCTCGCAAAGCACTCAAACCCAACGCACCAAGAACTAATGGAATTCCAACACTAAAAGGAACATAACCAGCAACCATCCCACCAACAGCGTAACAAATTGTCGCTACCGCCATAATGTAAGTTTTCTTTCCTGTCAAATCTTTTAAATCCATTCCAAAACCAAGTTATTGAAGTTTTTAAATTTATCCCTTTATCCGAATCAAAGCATTTGATAATATTTTAAGAATTCCAGTTGCTCCGGGTTCTCCCAAATTTGTTGTCGTAATTGTCGCATTGATTTTGGTTGTTCCTACGCCAGTAAAACTTAATGTTCCCGTCGTCAAATCACAATCATCATTAATAATACAAGCGTCAGAGTGGTCAATTTCCCAATTATTTCCAGCACCGGCACAAGTGCAAGTATCAGCAGCAGCAAAAGGATAACTCCAACCATCTCCGCTATTCCAAAGCTCAGTAACCTCATCGCTTGTTAGTGCTCTATTCCAAACCCCAACCTCATCAATAGGACCATTCCATTTTGCATTAGCATTACTGGCATAATCTCCGATATAATTTAACAAATTACCGGGGTTGGGAGTGTGAGGAGTTGTTCCAACAGAACTCCCATCAATATATAACTCCATATCCGTCCCATCATAAGTCCCGACTATATAATGCCAAGCGTTATCATCCATCACACCAGCCCCAGCAGTAATATCACTAATTTCTGCACTTGTTCTTAGATAAAATGCAACATCTCCATCCGCTTCTACTCCTATAAATCTCCAAAGTAGTGGAGAATCATCTCTATGTCCAATCAAACAACTCCAAGCAAGAGGGTCAGTTGCTTTTGCCCATAAAGAAAACGAAAACTCTCCACTACTTCCCAAAGTATGTGTTCCAATATTGACGTAATCTGAACTGGTTTTCACAAAATTAAGAGCAGTTTCAATCTTACCAGTAACAGAATTATCATCTGTATTAAAACTCGCAGTTCCCTCATAAGCGTCAATTTCATCATCAACAGCAGTGCTGGCAGCATCATCATCCATTTTATAGTAAGCGGCTAATCCATCAGTCAAACCAGCTAAAATAAAACTAACAAGAAAGAAACACATTAAACTTATTAATACATATTTCAATTTCATTCTAAACCTCTGAACATATTTGTCCGCCTGAATCAAAGACTATGCAATTTATCGTTGATATATTCTTGGCTGTGAGGTTTTGATTTGCTGTGAAAATATTAGTTTCATTAATCCATGCCAAATTCGCATTCCATCCGGGAAAAGAAACTTTTGCGTGATAAGTTGCATTATAAGTTGAGCTCCAAGTAGTATTGTAAGCAGTATAATTCGCGGACCATAAGGGCTCGGCTTTTGTTGAGTATAAACCATCAGCATAAGTTTTATTAAATCCCGCCCAAGTAGAATTCCAATATCCAAATCCTAAAATTTGAGTAGAAGTGAAATAATCTGCAATATCGAAATCAGAAGAATTGTAATAACCAAATCCGAATATTGACGCTGAGGTCAAATAATCTGCAATATCGAAATCAGAAGCATTATAATAACCAAATCCTAAGATTGTCGCTGAAGTTAAGTAATCTGCAATATCGAAATCTGTTGCATTATAATAACTAAATCCTAATATCGTCGCTGAGGTTAGATAATCTGCAATATCAAAGTCTGTTGAGTTGTAATAATTAAAAGCCAAGATTTGAGCAATAGTTGCGTAAAGAGTGTTTGCATGAGTTTCATTCCAAGAAGAATTATCGCCTGTTACAGAAATGTCAGCGTAGAGAGTATCTCCTAAAGATTGATTCCAAGAAAAATTCGCAGGAATGAAATCGCTTTGATTAACAAATAACTCAAACGCATGACTTTCATTCCAACTTTCATTATCCGGTGTTGGCAATCCATCCATTTCACTGGCGTTTCCGTAATAATTTCCTGACGCTGTGATGTTCACAGCTGTTATGTTTTCACTAACATTCAAACTTCCATTCACCTGAGTTGAAGCATTAATAAACAACCAACCATCAACATTTGATAATCCAATGGCTCCGCCGATTGCTATTGAGGTCACAAAAGCAAGAGCAACCCAAATCGCAGCCCATTGAGCATCAGAAAGCCCGATATTGTAAATATTTGTTTCTGCCGGAACCAAATCTTCTGCTATCTCACTAAAATCAACTCTCGACATTCCGCCTGCGCCTGTTTCTACCATGAGATAACCAAATCAAAGAAATATTTAAATCTATGTCTGAACTAATTCGACGGTTGTTGCAACGGTTTGAGGAAACAAACCAATAAGTTTGACCCAACAAATATCATCTCCACTATTATCAGTTGTTGCGAAAATCTCAATATAATTATCAATCCCGAATGTAATTGGAAGTGTTAAAGTCAAAGTTTCGGAAGAATCTAATTCAAATCCATTGGTCGCTAAAACTAATCTGTCGGACCCAATATAAGCCATTCCTGAATTTCCACCACGAGCTTTTATTGTTATTGATTCACCACCATGTAAATTAGTAATAGGATAAATGGTTGCAGCGGTTGTCAAATCAACCTGTCCATAATCCCAATTTCTTCTTGTATCTGATGATTTCATAATTAATCTAAGAAATTGAAGTTTTTAAATTCTTCTAATAGTTCCTAACTTGCTGAAGAACAATAGCAGAGGCAACAGCTGTCTGCGCTTGTGTCAAAATCAATCTTACTGATTTCCATGGCTTAGGGTCAAACCAATGTGAAGCGTCCATAAGATTTCCAAATGGAATAACTTCAGTGTCAAACAATTCCCAACCCTGACCTGTAACGATTGCTCTTACTCCATCAGGCAAGCCAACTCCTTCAGTAGTATTGACTGTGATATATCCTGAATAAGGCCTACAAACAACAGCAGGAGTTCCAGTGTTCCAACTTTGAACATCACCGCCCCAATTCCATGCGAAAGGATACCATGCAAATTGCTCCGTAGCAGCACCGTCGCCCATAGCTTCAGTTTGCTGAGTTAACATTCCATACTTACTCCAATTATCATGCGCCAAATCTTCGGTTGTTTCATTCATAGGAACAAACTCATCAAAATTACAAGATATTTTTACCTTACTGAATTCAGCATAAACAGGAGTTGCGCAGTGTGTTGCCTGCATTACAATAAACCTGTAAGGATAATCTCTTGGCATATCAATCGTTTCATCGCCAGTCGTTGCTTTCGTCCAAGAATAAATCTCTTTTGTCATAAAGAAACCTCTTGGAGATGGTGCGCCTTCAGCAACCAAAGCCTGAACAGTCATTGTTTGACCGCTTGCTTTCCAATGTGCAGCTTCTTCGGCATAAGCATGGGTAATTTTCAACTGAGGGTTATTGAATCTTTTCAAGTCAAGTGCGAACTCTGTATCGTTTTCATCCCTTCCAAATAATATCTTGACTTGCATTCTATTGTAAGCTCCAGCAGCATTCGAAGAAATAGCCATGAAAGGAATTCGGCCAGTATGATAAAGTTGAACAGCTGCACATTCAGTTCCAGTTGTAGAATAAATCACATCTGAACCATCAACAATTTCAATTTTAGTGATACTTTCAAGCAAATATGGCCTGTTTGTATCAGTATAATCAAACCTTTGTCCAATGAAATCTAAATAAATTGCTGCGACAGGGTCGGTAAAATCTAAATTAAAAATTCTCGTTCCAGTTGTAACCGTAGTTTCATCCTCAACCAAATATGTTTTTCTTAATCTCATGTTATTATTTATACCTCACGTTTGGGCCTGATTCTTCATTGTCAGCCTTCTTGGAATTTGCTTCTCTCTCAACTTTAGGAACTTCTTCTTTCGCCATTTGGAAACTGATTCAAAATCTAACCTTTAATTCCTTTCTTGGTTTCAACCAAGGCAGAAACAATAGGTTTTACTCTTGCGTCAATATTAGCCATTGGGTCAGCGGACCTCGCAGGAAGTTGAACTCCCTCGATTGCAGACCTGTAAGGCTCAAAGTTAGAAGTTCTCTTGGCTTTTGCAGCGGTCATTCCGGCACCGATTCGTGCGGAACCTTTTTCAGATGCAGCCCTTTTCCAATCTTCGTTGGAAATAGCGGAAACAGCTTTCTGCCTTCTCTTAGCAGCAGCAGCTTCAGCAATCTTTTCATTCCACAAAGATTCAGCTTCATCAGAACTCGCTTTCTCGGCCCAATCATTCGTTCTTGCAACACCAGCTTTGTAAGCTCCGGGAACTCGCCCAATCGCGTCGTCCCATTTCTTAGCAATTTCAGCAGAGGATTTGATTTTTACCATTTGAGTTTGATAGTCATTTAATTCAATAAAACATAGGAATCAAAAGTTTATATATGTTTCGCCACTCATTAGTGACTACCCTTTCTATTCATAAAGATTATAATTAATCGAGGGGAATGGAAAAATATTTAAAGACTACCCACCTTCAAAGTCTATGCGTGAGATTAAGAAAAAAAGAGAAAGACAGCCGTGTAGAATTTGTCACAAGAAAAGTTATTTCATCTCGCAGCACGGACTTTGTAAGAATTGCATGATGGAAAAAATTAAATTAGCAAGATGTCAAATAAAATCCAAATCAGGACCAATCTATGAAAAATGGAAAAAGAAACTTATAAATAGTTTGGAGATTGGATAAATAATTATGGCTGGGCAACAATTAGAATCAGTGCTTTTGACTAAGTGGTTGAAAACGTTTCACCGGACTGCGCCGCAGTGGAAAAGAGTGAGAGTTGGGGAAGTAGCCGACAAAGAAGAAGCGAAATTCTA
>Ga0222685_1000260_pt1 | contig 12823 bp, 16 predicted proteins | sample AntAcemetage1077_FD_179836 | JGI IMG/M metagenome (GOLD analysis project Ga0222685, IMG submission 179836) | Saline water microbial communities from Ace Lake, Antarctica - #1077 | ecosystem: Environmental > Aquatic > Non-marine Saline and Alkaline > Saline | place: Antarctica: Ace Lake...
TCATGAAAAACCAAAACACTTTAATAACCTACGAAAGCTTTAAAGATGACTCACTCTAGAACACATCACCCGCTAAGTCAAGAAAAAAGAACAAAACCCCCTAAAATACAATACATTCCGCGAATACCTCTTGGTGCTTTAGTAAAGAAGCAAAGAGTCATAGAGAAGAATGCTAATTATGAAGAGGCTACTGATAGAGCGTCTTTATATATAGGCATGCTTAGATCTAGACAGGCTTTAATGCATAAGCTTGTACCTATGGCTATGGATTATAAACATGTAGTTCCGTCACAGGGTTGGCTTGCTGGTAAGTTACATTACTGTTTAAAGACAGCTTTTAATGGTCTCAAGGATTTAAATCAGCGTGGCATTATAAAGAAAGTAGGTAACGGTTGGAATGCTATAGACGTAAAGAAGAATATCTTTGTCTCCAAGACATGTTCTTACTCTTTAGGCCGTAGATTTAAAGAGGACATGGACTTTATAGCTCACAACGACAACAGCTATAGACAGAATATAAAAAAACTCCTTGAAGCGATCCCAGCTCTGCGTAAGTATTTTCAAGTGTTTTACGTACTAAGTTCATTATTCACAATAAATAATAATATTAAAGGTAATATTAACATTAAAGATGATGTTGTTATTACCTGGAAACATAAAAATAAATGTGAAAGAGCTGAATTTTATGAAAAAGAGAAGTTCTTTCATACCACGACTCTGCCTGTATGCACAAGAGGACTCTATCTTGATGATACTCTCGATGTAGGTTACAAGGATTATGAATACACAGATTCCAATATTGAGAGTATTAAAAAAATTAGGTTGGAACAAAGAATGATCCATAAAAAGAGGGAAATGGAAAAGGCTTATCCATATAAACCATTCAAGTTAACGAAGTGGATAAAAGACGAAAGCGTGGTATATAATGTTCCAGAAAGCATCTCTAGGTTGACTAAAATGGAAATTAGTATTATAAAACTGTTCTCTAGAGGTGATATCCAGTTTGTTAAGGATAAATTAAAAGTATTCCCAGAGAACAAAAACAGTTTTGAATGGATTTATGATATTTTAAAATCGAGAAGCAATATGGAAGCAGCAGAAATTAAAAGATTATTAAGAGAAAATGGTTTTTATCACGGACATATATTCTCTAACGAGCACGGAGTTGAACAAGCTCGCTCTAATTACGCATACAAGCCTTATAAGCCACAAGAAGCCCCTGCCCAGAGCAATGACATGCCTAACTTGAATGTTGCCTTAGGTGAGAAATTTAGGGCCTTAGTAGGTGATAAGGCTTGTATGGGATATCGTCAACGCGCTGGCTTATCTGATAGTTCAGACGAAGAATAGTTTTAGCCTCGCCTCTTTTTCTTTATGGCTCTTATTCTGTTTATGGTTGGTGCGAACCTTGTAGATGGGAGTTCTCTTAGAGATCTTATATGAAGTTTATCCAGGATATCTTCGGTCAGCTCTTCTTGGTCGTCTAGTTCTTTCATAAGTTCTGCGTACTCATTATTATTTATGACAGCAAAGGACTCTTCTTTTTTGTTGTACAGTGCTTTGAGTTGAGAGCCTCCTTCAGAAAGCTCGTTAGCTATTTGCATATCGTCTTCACCATCATCATCAAATGGATCACCAGACACTGTAATGCCAAGCATGTTCATTACTTCAAAACGTTTCATAGAGTTAAGGTTTGATCCGTAAGCTTCTATAGTGTTTTTACTTGGGGTAATTAGTACTCTAGATTCTATCCATTGACCTGAGGAGTGCCAGAGTCTAGAACACAGGACCGTAACGGAGTCTTTTAATTTTATTCTTTGGGAGATGTGTAGACCGTTCTTACCCAAGATAGGTCTAATGCGTCTTATTATCTCATGAAGATCTGCGTATCCCGATGCTAGATACGGGTTCTGCCTGTTTACACTTATTGCAGGGAAGTCTAATGAGGCTAATGCGAACGCTTTATTTAGCTCAGACGTCTCTTGTGACTCGTAAGGATCTTCTTTCTCTTGATTATCAAGTCTTTCTAAGATTAAATCCAACTTCTCTTCTATACTAATGTCCATCTCTTCCTTTCTAGAATTTAATATTTAATGTACAATTGTATCGCGTCATAGCCCTAGCGTAGACGGATATTAAAACATTAAGGAGTATATAATGGATATTGTAAAAGAAAACGAAGAATTAACACTTACGGCTATAGAAAGTCTAACTAAAGATAACTATAAAACAACTCTTATATCGCTTGGTGAAAACGTTAGAAAGTTAATTGAGTTTAGAGGTATGTATATATCTACTTTAGCTTTAGCTATGAAATTAGACAGAAGAACAGTAAAGAAAGTAGCTCTTGGCGACATTGAAAAAATTGGATTCAACACCGCCAAAAAGATTAATAATTTTATTTATGAACTTAGTGATATTGTAGGCGCTAAAGTATCAGAATAAGTTGTCAGGTGGCTCAATAGATGGCTTATAACTTCTAGGTTTAGAATATGTGTTAGATTTCTCAGCAACATAGCCATCGGTGTCTTCGTCGGTATACAGGCATAATTTAGAAGCTAGCGCGTACCTTTTAAAGTATGTATACCCAGTTCCATAAACTTGAAAACTTATCTTATTCTTAAAGTCTTCTTCGCTATACGGTATTAGAGTAAATGACTCAGAACTTTGACCGCTGTCTGCATGAGTGAGTCTTGTACAGACTAGATGTTGGTCCCGTTCGTTAGATACTATATCTTGTTCTATGCATATACCATTTTTATGCAGTATGGGAATGACTAACTTAAAGATCTCGCCAAGATCAGAATACTTGAACCCTCTAGCCCCACTTTTATTCTTGGGCATGTCTGGGAACTCTGACTGTGCCTTTAAGAATGCTTTATAAAACTCTATTTTAGGCTCTTTACAGTATTTATCGTTCATGATTTACCCCTGTGATTTCTTCTCGCCTTTAGGGAGCATTACAAGTGACTCAACGACAACTACGTGCCTGTGTCTAGACTCACCTTCTTTAGACTCCCATGATTCTAACTTTAGCCTGCCTTCTAGGAGTACAGCGCTACCCTTTACTAAGTAAGGCTCTACTATTTTATTTATACCACCCCAACATTGGCAACCAACGAAGCAGGTCTCATCTTTTTCTTTATAACTTCTGTTGCTGGCTAGTACTAACTTACAAAGTCTAGTCTCACCAATATCAGAACACTCTGGATCTTTAGTTAAATTGCCCTGGATAATAACTTTGTTCATGTTGTTTGACATAAGAATTCCTATAATACTTTGTTAACAAGTTTTATTGATAGCTCTCGAGAACCTTCCCAATTCTTTAATAATAGAGCAAAGTTCTGATTGACCATTGTTTTTTGATTTATATGTTTTCATAGTATTTCCTTGTATTGTTTTTTGAAGCTTAACTTCCAATAACTAGTTTCGATGCCACGATAAGGACTTAAGTCGATATCTTTAAGCTCAGGAATGTCTTTATAGTTTATAGTCCCAATGCGCGTAACAGTTTTAAACTCGTAACCATCACCACATGAATCTTTATAATCAGATAATATTTGGAGTTCTTCAGACAACTTAGACTTTACTTGATTGAGATAGGCTATCTTATCAGTAGTCTCTTTTAACTTTGATGCAACACGGATCCATTCAACGTTTCTTCTAATCATATCGGTTCTTTCTGGTATATAGGTTATTTTAATCTACATTAATCCACTAAGATCTGTGAGCTATTTTTTTAGCAAGTCTTTCCAGATCTTTACGTTTGTACTGTCTATAATTGTTTATAGGATTCCTGAGCGCTTTAAACTTGCCCAGTCTATCCCAGCGCTGTAACGTCATAGTGCTAACTTTAAGAAAATTAGCTGCTTCCTTCACTTTAAACATATCTTCCATCATGTCTTCATATTCATAATCTAAAAAAGACTCTTCTTCGGATGACATTTCTACCCTTTCTGTATATTGTTTCTATATATAACTATGATATACTATATACACAGGATGTCAATAATATTCTTAAAACATATTTATGGTATATTTATCGCATGAAGATAATAATACCAGGTAATCCCGTTCCTAAGCATAGGCCGCGGTTCTCGAGGAACGGTAGAGTTTATAACGATCAAAGAAAATATATGAATGATTTGTCTTTTATTGTTAAAGCACAGTACAATAATCCAATATTAATAGGACCGTTAAGTATTGATATAACCTTTTTTATGAAAATACCTAACTCTTTATCCAGACTGAAACAATCTAGACTAAATGGCCAATATCATTACGCTAAAATAGATCTTGATAATCTTTTAAAATTAAGCTGGGACGTGTTATCCGGAATAATATTTGAAGATGATTGCCAAATAGCATTATGCTCAAGTAGAAAACTTTGGTCGGATAATCCTAGGACAGAGTTTGAGATAAGCTCATTAAAATAAGAGGTGAGAATATGGCAGAGAGTAACTATAGAGCAAAAAAGGCCAAGCCTACCATACCAAGAAAGAAACTGCCTATACAAGTAACCCCGTGGGAGAGGAACTTTAGAGACACGTTTCGCCTAATAGGGGTTAAGAGTATAAGTAACGATGCTCTTAAGTTTCTGGCAGATTTAATGATGCAATGGGTAAAGCATTCTTCTGAACTTTATATATTTAAAGTATTTCTTAATTATCATAATATTCCAAGAAAAGTTTTAGCTGACTGGGCAAAGCGTTGTGAAGAATTAAATGAAGCTATTGTGATAACATTGCAAATACTAGCTACTAATAGAGAGGCTAACGCCCTAAGAGGTGATCCTGCCGGTAAGGCTTTTACCCACTTACAAGGTACTTATGATCCTGAATGGAAAGCCCAAGAGCAATACTTTAATGACAATAGGATTAAAGTTAACAATCAGGAAAATAAGACTAAAATTATAGTTATGGATAGATTTGGAAACAAAGAAGAATCTGAAGCATTGGAAATCATAGGAGAATAATGGAACTTAACGTTGAACAACGTATTCTTATGAATAAGTTTAAACCAAGATCGTATCAGCTAGATCTTATAACTAACGTAGAAAATAGAGGAGTAAAAAAAGCTTTGGCCGTATGGCCAAGGCGTTCTCTGGCAAAGATATAGTTGCATGGAATATTTTAATTAGAGCTGCTATTAGAAAAGTAGGCTCATATATCTATTGTTTACCAGTGTTTTCTCAATGTAGAAGAGTGCTATTAAATTCTAAACTTAATGACGGCTCTTCTTTTATGGATTTTATACCCAAGGATCTAATTTCAGGGTTTAACCAGCAGGAAATGAAGATCACTCTTGTTAACGGCTCGATTATTATCATGATGGGAAGTAATTCATACGATTGCTTTGATGAAAAAACTGAAATACTTACTGATGATGGATGGAAATTCTTTAAAGATCTCAACAGGGATGAGAAGGTAGCAACACTCAATGATGGATATTTAGAGTTTGATAAACCGACTGATTATATCATTAAGGATTTCGATGGTGAAATGTATAGCTTCTTAAACAGTTCTATGGATTTTATGGTTACTCCTACTCATCGATTTTGGGTTAAATCTAATAAGGGAATTTATAAGTTTAAGACGATTGAAACTCTTTGCCTTTCTGGTGATAAGATTCCATCAACATGTCTTTGGAAGGGTATTGATAAAAAAGTATTTAAATTTCCCGTAATAACAAAGACATGGGTAACTGGTAAGGGGCGTATTTGCAATACTATATGGGATCGTGAGCTACCAATGGAAGACTTTGTTGCTCTTCTGGGAATTTTTCTTTCTGAGGGGAGCACTTATAAGGATTACAAGACTTATAGGGTTATTATATCACAGAAAAAGCCTCATATTTGCAATAAGATAGAAGCACTACTTGATAGATGTAAGTTGAACTATTGCTACCATAGTATGAATTACGAGATCCAAGACAAGCAGCTATATGAATATTTCTCTCAGTTCGGAAAACAAGATAAGAGATTTATACCAAAAGCAATAAAGGCTTTATCTAAAAAATATCTACAAATATTATTTGATTGGCTTATTGATGGTGATGGGACAAGGAATAATGTTTACACAGCTTATTATTCTTGTTCAAAAAGGTTAATAGACGATGTTCAAGAGATACTACTTAAGCTTGGACTTTCCGGAAACGTATCAATAAAATTTCCCGCAGGAAGAGAATGTTTCTTCAGGCGAGATAACCGTTCATGGAAACATAAACATAATCTATACCAAATAACAGTGCGCAATTCAAAATTCAAAAGCTTTTCTAGTTCTAATAAAAAATACATAGACAAAAAACAATATAAAGGAAAAGTATATTGTGTTGCAGTTCCTTCAGGAGTTATTAAAGTTAGGCGCAACGGAAAAGAGATGTGGTCTGGAAATTCAATCGTCGGTAGTAACGCTTTAGGTATTGTTATTTCTGAAGCTGCTCTAGCTGATCCAGTTGGTATATCGTATTTAAGACCTATTTTGACTGCATCTAACGGATTCTTTATAGCAATCTCAACCCCGCGCGGGCATAATCATTTTTGGGAGCTTTTTAATGTGGCCAAAAGATCTGATGATTGGTTTGTGAGCTATTTAACAGTAGAAGATACGCAGCATATTCCACCAGAATCTATTGAGTCGGACATAAGAGACGGAATAATGAGCAAGGAGCTAGCTCAACAAGAATATTTCTGTTCGTTTAGCTCACAAAATACAGGCGCTTACTATGCAAAATATATAGATAAGATGAGGCTAAACGATCAACTCACTGTAGTACCTTACGAGCCTAGTATCGAGACTTATGTTTTTTGTGATCTTGGAATAAACGATGCCTTTGTACTTATTTGGGTTCAGTTTGCAGGACCTGTTATTAGAATTATCGATTATTATGAAAATAACTCAGAGGGTATTGAGCATTACGTTAATATAATTAAGCAAAAGGACTATGGATTCGCTAAGCTTTATGTTCCTCATGACGGAAAGGTTCGCGAACTACAAACTGGTATCTCTAGAGTAGAGAAGTTAAGATCTTTAGGTATGGATGTTGGTATAGTTCCTAAGCTTCCGATCAATGATGGCATAGAAGCCGTAAGATCTATGTTGCCTAAGACATTCATAGATATAAAAAAATGTGAGCCACTTATAAAGGCAATTGAGAATTATACTAAAGAGTATGATGAACAGAGAAAAGTATATAGAGATCGCCCGAATCATAACAGGTGGTCAAATGCCAATGACGGACTCAGATACCTAGCGGTTATGCATAGAAGAATTGCTAATAAGGGAACATCCCCAGAAGAACTAAATGCTAGATATGATAGAGTGATGTATGGTACTGGTAGAGGTAATTTCAACCCGTTAGGATAGTAAATAATCTGTATTCGATATATTCTGATAAAATCTATATTGAAACATATAATAGGAGTGTTGTAATGAAGCTATTTCCTACAGATTCTGTAGATTTGTACTCACAAAAAGGACATGAAATAAAAGATAAGATGACTGACTTTTATCAGATGCATAATGATAAGAATCAGTCGTATTGGTATGAAGCTGAAATAGACAATAGATTCTATTCAGGTGATCAAACTGTTTGGGATGAGGTATACAGAGGCAAAGCCAAGAACCGTCGTAACATCTTCAGTTTTAATAGGATCCGACGTAATATATCCATGGTTAGTGGACGACAAAGGCAGGTCCGGAAATCTACAGTTTGTATCCCAGTTGAGAACGGAGACCAGCAAACAGCTGATCAATACTCAAAGATATTTAGTCATATCAATCGAAAAGAATATGTACTCGAGACTATTTCACAAGCCTTTAACGATGCGTTAGTAACTGGCCTCAGTCTTTTGCATTTATGGAACGATTATAGAAGTGATCCAGTATCAGGCTCATTGAAGGTTGACGCACTATCTTATAATAGCTTTTTAATAGATCCCTATTTCAGGAAAGCAGACCTATCAGATTGCAACTGTTTATGGAAAAGATCCTTTGTTACTCCTATGCAGGCAAGAGCTCTATTACCAGATAAGAAGAAGTTTGTAGAAGATGCATCACGTATAAGCTCAGAGAACCTCTTTACCTTTATGCCAGAGAATAGCCATATAGATAAGAAGAACTTGTTATCATACGATGAATACTATTATCTAGACTCACGTTTTCAGAAGCTCATGATAGATACACAGACTGGCGAGACCATGGAATGGCAGGGTAAGTCAGATGAAGGCTTAGCTGAGTTCTTAAGGATGTATCCTTCTGTAACAGTTCAAGAGATAGAGATTCCTACGGTTAAGCTGGCCATATTACTTCAGGGTTCATTAGCTTATGATGGCCCTAACACGCTAGGTATAGACAAGTATCCTTTTGTACCTGTCATGTCATACTTTGATCCTAACATCTCAACATATTCATTAAAGATGCAGTCTATGGTAAGAGGCCTTCGTGATCCTCAATACCTATTTAACAGACGTAAGAACATCGAATTAGACGTCCAGGAGAGCCAAATCAACTCAGGATATATATACAAAGAAAATTCCTTGGTTAATCCAGACGATGTATTTCTTGCTGGTCAGGGTAAAGGGTTAGCCTTAAAAGCCGAAGCTCAGATGACTGACGTTCAGCAGATACAGGCTCCACAGATTCCACCTAGTATGTTCCAGTTATCAGAGCAGATGGCTAAGGAGATCCAAGAGATATCTGGTGTTAACGAGGAGTTATTGGGTAGTGCTTCTGACGATAAGGCAGGCATTCTGTCTATGCTGAGACAGGGTGCAGGACTTACAACGTTACAACCTCTCTTCGATCAGCTTGATATGTCTCAAAAGATGCTTGGAACTATAATGCTATCAGCTATACAGGCTAACTATACACCTGGAAAAGTTAAGAGAATTATAGAAGAAGAACCAGCCCCGCAATTCTACAATAAGGCCTTTGGAAAATATGACGCAGCGGTTGAAGAAGGTTTTAATACAACCACACAACGAGCCATGCAGTTCTCACAATTAATCCAGCTCAAGGAGATTGGATTACCTATTCCTGATGAAGCTATTATTGAAGCTGCAACACTCCAAAACAAGAACAAGCTCCTAGAACAGATGGATAAGATCAAGCAACAACAAGCTGAAGCGCAACAGAAGGCTGAGCAGACACAACAACAGCTCCAGTTAGCTCAAGCTGAACTAGCTAAGGCTAAGGTTCAATCTGATCTTTCTCTAGCTAAGGAAAGAGATTCAAGAGTTTATAGTAACATTGGCTTGATGGACGAACGTAGACAGGAAGCTGAAAAAGACAAGACGCAAGCTATGCTTAACTTGGCTAAGACTCTTCAAGAGATGGATGACGTTGATCTTTCTCAACTTACCAAACTTTTACAGTTGTCTAAGGTTGTTGATGCTAAGACTAGCCAAGATAATAATGCTGAACAGCTGGGTAGCGCTATCGTTACAGGTGCTACTAAGGATAAGATCCCGTCTGAGCCTGCTAATTCAGGACCATCGGGCAATTCGTCTGGCGCAAACTTATAAAGGAGTAGTTATGAAGATGTTTTTAAATCCTGCTACCGTGAGACCTAAGGGTAAAGCAAGAGATGTTTTTGATAGTGTTATGGGTGTTGATAGCAGCAAATCTGGAAAGAAGCCTAAGAAAAAGAATTCTAAGAAAAAGAATAAACCATGGAAAAATAATAATGGAAGTAAAAAAGAAGAAAATTGAGGCGCCGAGCGAGTATACTGATATAGGTAAACAGTATCTTAAAGAATCAGAGAAGATTAATACTGATACTGTTGAGGTTAGAGAGCTTTCTAAAGAGATGAACAAAGGGTATATGGATACCCTTAAGGACACGGCATTAAAAGGGAAGAAGAATTATACTGGAACCTTTTACGTTGTTGTGCTTACTAAGAGAGAGAGGCTTATAGAGAAGACGTTGCGTAACTATTTTTATGCAAGGCAAACGTGTCCGACTCCTGGCTATGAGCAGGCTGTGTACAAGTTCAATTCAAAAGATGAGTCTTTAACCTTTTTATGGATGGTTCCATCTAAGAAGCTATGTGAAGATATGTTAATACAAAGGCATGACTTAAACATGGTAAATGATCCGTTATTACCTTTTGTGATAGATTATGTAACTGGTAGGCTCTATGTTAAGGCTGTCAGTCTAAATGATGAGCATTCAATAGAAAATTACTTAGGAGATTTATGTCAGAAGAAATAATACAGGACGCTGTTGTAGAAAGCGAAGTTCAAAATGAAGAGGTCCAAGCTAATGAATTACAAGAGTCAGATAATACAGTTCTTAGTGGCGACGATAGTGCACATCAAGCAGAAGATGGTGCAGATAATAAACAAGATATCAATCTTAGTAGAAGAGAAGCTAAGGAGATAGAGAAGCAGGAGAACATCCAAGCGCTCCGAGCATCTAGGAATCAGTTCCAACGTGAACGTGATGAGTATCTTGTAAGAATACAAGCATTAGAGGCTGCCAATAAGAAACCTGTAGAAGATGATATTGATGATTACGAAGATCCTCAAGCAAAAGAGATAAGACAAATTAAGGGTTATATGGCTAATATGGCTGATAGTAACTCTAGAATGAAGTTAAAAACACAGTACCCAGACTTTGCTAATATTGTTAATGGTGAGAACATAGCTATCCTTAAGAACAGATTTCCTGAAATAGCAGCAACGCTAGAACAATCTAGAGATATCTATACAACTGGTGTATCAGCGTATAACATAATAAAGAAGTTTGGCTTACATATTTCTGAAGACTATGAAATTAAGAAGCAGAAGGTTGAAGACAACATCGCTAAGCCAAGACCTACAAGCGCTGTTAAGAGTCAATCTGATTTAAGTCACGCTTCCGATTATTCCGATCTTAAAAGTAAATCCGTAAGAGATGAAATTATACGAATTGCTACTGAACGAGCAATGGGTTAATCCGTCTACGCTTAAAAGCTACGACGCGATACAAAATCTTTCTCTTTTCTTTTACATTACACGCCTATGTTTCCTACAGCATGGGCGTGTTTTTTTATCATTAAAATGTATTATGGGCCCTCATGGGCCCACTTAGATAAGATGATTAGCAGTGGTGTTCCATTCTTAACAGGGTTACTAGCTACTAGGTTTATCTCCGGTAAAAGATAATTTAAAATCAAATTTGTTTCTTTATGGTTCTGTTTGTTATACTTAGCCGACTATACGAAAGTATGTTGAATGCTGCGTAATGGGAGTCGCAAACCAGATACTGTGTAAAGGGTTAACGCTCTTATAGGTCTCGCAAGCCTAAAAGCTTTTAACATATGATCTGACGGTTTCGCGTTAGAGATTTCTTATCTCACAGGATCTCGCAAGTCCAGGACCGTAATGGATATAGGCTTATGTTTATATCTGTATGAGCCTCGTCCGACTTAAGCTGTAATTTATAATTTTATGGATTATTACTTAAGGAAATCTTATGGCAAGAGTAACAACCTCTACATTACCTGCACCAGTACAGATCTATTATGATCGCGTTCTCCTTAGCATGGAAGAACCTAATCTCATCCACTCAAAAGCAGCTATGAAAAAGAACTTAGCTTCAAGAAGTGGAAACACCATTCGTATGGAAAGATATGATGATATTGGTAGCGCTACTGTTCCTCTAGGGAATACAGGCGTAACACCACCATCAAAATCAATGTCTTCTGTTTACGTTGACGCACAGATCAACTTCTTTGGCACCTGGATAGAAATAAACGAACAATGTGATCTTACGTCTCAGTCTCCTATATTGAATCAAAGAGCTAAGTTGCTTGGACGTTCAATGAGACAAACAGAAGATGATCTTATTAGAGATCTTCTAGCTACTACAGCATTTGCTATATTTGCTGTTGGTGGCCTTTCTGGCGATTCTCCAACTGAAATTACACTTTCAGATATTCAAGATTGTGTTAAATCATTGTTGAATCATGACGCTAAGACCGTAGCTAGCTCACTAGAAGCTTCTAACAAGTTCGGAACAGCGCCTGTCCCAAATGCATATATTGGAATGGGTAATTCTAATTTGTCTTCTACATTAGAAAACATCAATGGATTCCTAGGAACACATGAATATGGTTCTAAGGGAATGATCGACATGGCTGAATGGGGAACTGTAGGACGTGTAAGATTCTTACTATCTTCTCGTGGTTCAGTATCACCTAACGCATCTGCATTAGGTAGCGATGTTTATAATACCCTTATTGCTGGTATGGAAGCATATACAACAATTGGTTTAGAATCTAACAATGCAAAGTTTCTTTATCATAGTACTGCAGTAGCTGGCGGACCGCTTGAGTTGAATTCAACAGGTGGTTGGAAGATGTCCCATGGCCAAGCTATTACTAATGATGCATGGATTTGTAATCTTAAATCAACAGTATAATTAAGGGAGAAATTATGAACAACATATTCCAACAAGGAAACTTCATATCTGATGGTCTTGATCACACTTTAAAGATCCGTTCAGATGCTGATTATATTAAAATAATAAACTATACACAGCATGCGGCCGCAAACAATGGTTACGGCATAGAGTATGAATGGTATAAAGGTATGACTACCAATACTATCATTAAATACCGTCCTGCTGGCGATCAAACAGTGGCATCAAACGTTGCTGCTAACTCTATTAATGTAATAGATTCTTCATCTTTTGCGTTAGGTGCTAACACTGCAGTAACAGCTGGTACAAACGTAACAGCACCTGTTTATAGTACTGCAAGTACAACTGGCTTATTAGCTGGTGGTATTGTTAGATTGAACAACACCAATCACAACAATCTTAATGGTTTGGATTTTTC
>Ga0222685_1000263_pt1 | contig 12706 bp, 23 predicted proteins | sample AntAcemetage1077_FD_179836 | JGI IMG/M metagenome (GOLD analysis project Ga0222685, IMG submission 179836) | Saline water microbial communities from Ace Lake, Antarctica - #1077 | ecosystem: Environmental > Aquatic > Non-marine Saline and Alkaline > Saline | place: Antarctica: Ace Lake...
TAATGAATAAATTTATTAATTAGATACATTTAAAAATAGTGTGTGCGTAAATATAAGATGGAAAGAAAAGAAAAATTAATCACTTTTTCTGCATTATCAATTGGGTTTGTATGTTTAGTGATCAGCAATAAATTCACAATTGAAATCACAGGCCTCTTTGTTTGGGGTTTTATTTTTTCAATCATCTTGTTAGGATACAATTGTTGGAAATACAGGAAAGAGAAACATATATAAATAGTGTGTGTGTAAATATATTATAATGAATAAAGAAAAAAAGTTTTGGATTGGGTTTGTTTTTGTTGCAGGATCTATTGCGATAGAGATTTTGACAATCTTTATTACAATTATGATCATGAACTCTATGAAATAAAAATAAATAATAATAATGGAAAAAGAAAAAAAAGAAGTTGAAAACAAGAAGTGCAGTAAGTGTGGATCAGGCCAAACTTATGTACGATTAAAAGAGGGATCTGTTGTATGTCGTAATTGTGGTAACATAGATCAAATTAATAATGGTTGATATTGCAGGTTTAAACCCTTTTGCAAATTTTGATATTGGGATTGGTGCAATTGGATCTGCTTTATTAGTTTTATTTATAGCAGTATTTTTGATTTGTTTGGTTGGAGTTATAATTTTCTTGTATCTTAATAAAAGGAAATATAAATATAGGATACCCTTAACAAAGAAAGTTGGAGAGAGAACAATAAGAATCAAAACATTTCTTGCAAAAGACTTTCCCATTGGAAGAGCAGGAGATAAGTTGTGGTTGGTTAAGGGAATAAAAAAATATATTTCTCCTGCAACATTACAAACTGCACCGAATGAATTTACTCACCATGAGAGAGAAGATGGTGAATGGATCAATGTTGAATATCCTGATGTTGATGAGGAGATGAAACAATTGAAAGTGAAGTTTGTGCAACAGGATATGAGATCCAACAGAATTGCAATTGCTGATATTTTAGAGCAGAGGTTTAAGGATCAAAAATCTTTTTGGGAAAAATGGGGAAACATGATCATGCAGTTAATCTTTTATTTGGTTGTAACAATGATGATGATTGTGATCTTTTATCAATGGAGTGATATTGTAACAAAAGTATCAGGGTTGGTTGATAAGTTGCAAGTTACAGAGAAAGCAGTTAGTGGAGGATCAATAATCCCTGCAATGATCTTAATGAGTTTTAGGAGGAGAAAATGAAAGAAACAATTGAAAGAATTGATCAAGTTTTTAGTACAGCATTAAATTATCTTTCATCATTTTTGGTGGCTTTTTTATCAATTACAGGATTTATGTTTGGAAGTTTAGCATTGATAATTTTGATGGTTGAAAGAGGGGGAGATATTTCAATTATACTTTTTTCATTTAAAATTATTAGTATTTTTTTAGTTACAGGATTATTTTTAATTATAATTCGGATTTATTTTTGGTTGATTAAAAAATACTTATTGCCAAGAGCAGAGAAGAATAAGGCAAAAAGATTAAAAGAATTTGAGGAGATAATGAGATCAATAATTAGAAAGGAATTAAAAAACAAAGGGAGGAAAAAATGAAAATATATGAAACAAGATGTGGTTTGGATACAATTCTTCGGATAAACTACACAACAGAAAATCCAACAGAAGTTGTGAAAACTCACACATTTTCTTATTTACAAGCAAGACAAATGTTAGAAAAAGATTTACATCAAACAATGGGATTGGATGAACTTATGCACCAAGAAAGATTAAAGGAGTTTTTAAAATGAGTGCAGGAGAATTTATGAAAGTGTTGGGTATGATGATGTTGATGGTTGGGATGGCCTTTGGAGTTGCTTATTGGATCAGATTTGCAATAAAGAAAGCAAAACCTGATCTTAAATTTTGGATTAAGTATAAATTATTGAAGATGAAACATAAACAGGCAGATGTTGAGATGCTTATGGAGGATCTTGATGATGATGTTTCTGTTGATGATCTTGAAAGAGGCCTCTTGTTGAGTGGCAGAGCATCACCAAAGAAAGCAAAAGAGTTGTTGTACATATATCAAGGGATGAAACAATTACAAGGAGGTGAAATAAAATGAGTGATTTAGATAAGATGATGAGTAAATTGAAGAAATCAAAAGATAAGGTTGAAGAAACTCCTGTTGAAGAAACTCCTGTTGAAGAGGAGGATGAAGATGAGGATGAGGATGAAGATGATGAAGAAATTGAAACTCCAACAGAAGAGAAAAAAGAAGATCCAAAAGTTGATGTGAATGAGGAGGTTGCAATTTTGCAAAATGATGGGATCTATCGGAGAGAACTATTGGGTGCTTTGAGGGAATTGGTTAATGTTCAAATGGTTAATGCCCAAGCATTGATTGACTTAAATAAATTGATTGGAGGTGCTTTAAATGGCAAAAAAAAGTGATTGGGAGTTGCAGGAAGAGGAAAGGAGAAAAACAATTAAGGCACAGGGAGATCAACAAAAAGCAAACCATAAGATGAAGATGGAGGAGTTAAAATTTCAAAGGAAAACAGAGGAGTTGATGCATGAGAACAACATGACAAGGCAAAGGATCAAGAGTGCAGAGATTAGAAAACATCAAGAGAGAAAGGATTTTTATTATAATCAAAACAAATCAGATCGTGGGTGGAAATGACTATCTGCATAAAATGTGGAAAGAAGTTTAAGAAAGCAAGAGGATCAAGATCAAAACTCTGTGATAAGTGTTGGTTTGAGAATAAATCTCATTTAAGGAAAAAAACAAAATGAACAAACAAAAAGTGTTTCAATTGTTGTATGTAGTTTTAATAGTGGCAGTAATCTTATTTATGATTTGGATTATGTTTTGGTTGAAAGGTGAGAGTTATGATTGCATCAAAGATCCTTTGGGATTTGTTGCAGAGAAGATCCCACCAACAGAAGAATGGGAGTTTGATCTTTGTGTAAATAACAAATGTTATACATGCCAACAGAAAGTTGATTTTGGAGTTATTGGAGGACTTGATTGATTCAAAATGAGTATAAAAATATCAGATGAAAAATGTAAAGTTATTGGATGTGATAATCGTGTGATGACTGGATTAAAAAAGGTTCATCCATTAATGGAAGGAACTTATGGTTATTGCCAGATACATCAGATTGAAGGATTAGTAAAGGAGATTTCGCAATAAATTTGAAATGGGAACAGAATTTGACATACAAAAGATAAGGGAAGTGTTTTCAAAGTTAGCATGGCAACTTAATTGGTATCATAGTAGGGGAGGATTACTTCCTTATGATTGGCATACTTATGGACATCCACATATTACAGAATTATTAGATTTGTTGAAAATAGATTGGGATGGTTCTATTAAAAGTAAAGATAAGAGAGGGAGTTGGAGAGTAATGAAAGAAAATAAATTGGAGGAAAGTTCCTAAACCAGGAGATTGAAGAATGAAGATACTTTTAACAGAACAAGAAATGCAGAATGTCGTTGCAGGACAAAGTATGGAAGATATTAAAATACATTCAAACGGGGAGTTCTGGAAGTGGAAGGAGATGATGAAATGAAATGCGTGATTGACTTAAATAAAGAACAGGAGGTTAAAAATGAAAATATATGAAATAAGATGTGGTTCAAATACGATTCTTAGAATAAATTACACAACAGAAAGTCCAACAGAAGTTGTTCAATCACACACATTATCTTATTTACAAGCAAGAGAAATGTTTAAAAGAGATTTAAAGCAAACTATGGGTTTGGATGAACTTATAAAAAATGAATTAAAATGAAATGTCCTTTATGTAATAAGAAGATGTGGTTTTTTCAGAAGTTAGAAATAGCTGAAGAGAAAACATCAAAAGGATATGTATTTCCAGTTCATAATAAATGCGTGAAAGAGATAAATTAAGTTTAATCATTAACAACATCCATCATCTTCTGTAAAGATTGAGTTTGAGTTGTGTGCAAATAGATCTCTGTGATCTGTGGTGATGAGTGGCCAAGATAATGCTGAACAGATCTGATTGATGCACCTTGCTTTTCCAATTCTGTTGCCCTTGTATGCCTTAACTCATGAGGCCTGATTGCAATGCCAATTACTTTCAATGAATTTCTGCCAATGATCCTGTTAATATTTCTTGAATAAATACCATCAAGTAATTGGGATACATCAGAGGTGAGTGTATTGATCCAAACATCAACATCCATTTCATGTGTAATCAAACCACTTTCAAAATATTTCTCCAATAGTTTATTCATTACAATTGGAGGGATCAAAACCTCTCTTTGTTTTTTTCCTTTTCCATAAACAAGAAGTTTGCAATGTTTATTTAATTTAGGATCATTAAAATAAGTTGCCCAATCAAATGAATTTGTTTTTAAAGGCATGATCTCAATCTTTCTTAATGCACCATAATAAAGAAGATCAAACAAAAGGCCTCCTCCAAAAGAAACCTTATAAGAATAATCTTTTACTTTCTTGATCTGATTAGGTGAGAAATCCCTTATGATCCTTTTCTTTTTCTTGCCTGTTTTCTTTGGAGGGATCAAAAATCTATCTGTTAAACCACAGTATTGCAGAAAGGATTTCATGAAACCTCTCACCACAGAGTTGTTTTTCTTATTCATAAGGAATGAATTGATTGCAGTTTGAGATAACTCGCCTTTTACAAAGTGCTTATAATAGGAGTTGTAATGGGAGATCGTTGTTTCTGATAGGCCTCTGGCCTCATGTAGCCATCTTAAATAAGGATCATCTTCTTTTATTTCTGTGTCATTTTTGTTTGCCATGATTTTTTTTTGCCCTGCATCTAATACCCTATTAGGTGCATACCCTATGCCTTTCCACTTTTTCCAATTCTCCTCATACAAGATTATTACATCATGCCCTTTTGGGAGAATAGGATAGTGTTATCATTTAAGAGTAATTAACTTATCCTCCTTATCGAACAACTTACTTTACAGGGATTGATGCTTTATTATATTCTTTCTTTTTCTTTCCCTTATCCCAATAATAATCCATTAACTTTGCTGATACTCCCTCTTTTAACAAGGCAGATCTTAATTGATTTTTAAATGTTGCAGGTAAAACATCATAAGCAACTGCAAGGCCATCAAGAAATGTACCATTTCTCACCTTGCCATCTTTTAATCTTTTGATTGTATCAACAACAGGATCTTTTATTTCCTCATCAACATTGATACCCATGTCCTCCTTTGCAATCAAATTCCTATTAACATCTTTGATCTCTTTGTACTTATCCTCAACTGATGGGTGCAACTTTGGAAACTGCATCAATCCTCTGAATGTTGTGAGTTTAGAATAAGCAGGTTTGGTGATCCCTTTCTGTAACCATTGCCTCTCAATTTTTTCATTGGTTGCCTGATCCCACTTATCTCTCACATAGATTGTACGATTAGGAGTTTGGATAATACACAGGCCTCTCCTTACAACTGTGATCTTAATCTTACATAAGTTTTTAATTTGATTATCAAGTGATTGAAACTGTGGCACACATGCAATGAAAAAGTTGCAATGATCTCTGTTCATGTTAATCATCTTAATAATATTCTTCTGATCCTCATTATAAAAATCTCTGTTGAAAGTAACATTGATCATCTCATCTGCAATGCCTGTTGAATTCCATTTGTGCCAATAAGTTTTTGTTTGTTTCTTTGTATAAATTAAAGTATGTTTCCAATTAAATCTGTAATTAGTTGATCCAAGTTTTTTAAATTCCCTTGATACTTTTCTTGCAAGGTGTATTGCAAGTGTTGATTTTCCCAAACCTCTGTTTCCCTCTATAACAATAAAACAATCAAATTGATTTTGGAGGATCTGTACAATCATCCAAACAGTTTTTTTCATACTCCATCTTAAAACTTTTTTTGCCATTATCTCCTCCTCTTCTTAACTTTCACTTTTTTATTTTTCCTTAATTTTTCAATGAGATGCTGATGCATGATCTTTCTCCTCTTCAAGATATTCACCCTTTGATTTCCAAGATCTTTCTCATGTTTCATCTCTGCATTAATCTTTGCAATTTTTAATTTGTGGCCATGTATATTCATTTTTAACCTCCATCAATGATCTCTGCCATTATCTTATCAAGATCAATCTCCTCTGTTGGCCTGAATATTAAACCTGCCTTATTCAGAGGTGTATTTATTTTGTCTTTGATCTCCTGCAAGATCAAAAGAATTTTATTAAATAAAATCTCATTGATTTCAAAGATCTCTTCTTTTGAAACCTCATCTGTTTTTGTTGAATAAAGTTTTGGCAAAAATCCTTGTAATTGTTTAACTCTTTTAATATCATTATCAACTCCTGCAAAATCCTCTTTCCTCAATGCAAAATAAACATTTCCAAGCAACTGCCTTAATGCAGAAATAAATCTCTCAATGGCCTCACATCTCCTTTTGTTCAAAGTGTTTTGATCAAGTTGAAGATCCTCATCAAACTCCTCTGTACCAAACTGTGCAATTGTATCATACCGATCAAGTTGGATCAACAATCTTAAAATTTTAATTTTAGTATAACCATCTGCAACATTCCAAGCATCTGATCCAAGTGTGATATCTCCTCCCTCTTTTTTTGCCATGCAACAAATAGTGTGTGTGGATTTAAAAATGTATCCATTGGATACACAAAACAAACATTTATATATTAATTATACATAACTTATACATGGCAAAATTAGGTGAGCAGTTGCAACAAGCAAGGCCAACAAGAACTCAAAGAGTTGGAGAACAGCAAAGAGTTGAGCGACTTCAAAAATTGCAAGGAATAGAGAGGCAGAGAGTACAAACAAAAGTTGATACTGCATCTGCAACAATGCAAAACATTTCTTATGAAGATTATGAAACTGAATATAATAAATTAGATACTGAAACAAAACCTTATTTTACTTCTCCTGAAAAGTTAAAACAAACAGAGGGATACAAAAGTTATCTTGTTGAGAAAGCAGAATATGATAAACAAGTTGCAAGTTATGAGGCACAGCAAAGATCAATTGCAGATGCACAAAGAGAAAAAACAGAATGGGAACAAGCAGAAAAATATATGTTTAAAGCAAAACATGGTATGGGATACCCTTATGATAGACAATCTGGTGTTGGAAGAAAAATTGATAAACTTTATAGGCATAGAGAGATGGCAATGGAAGATATTGAGGCAACAAATATCAGAGCATTGGCAAAGCAAGGGATCAAACCAATAAGAAAAGGTGCAGTTGTTGTTGCATATAAAGATGAGTTTGGCAATGTTTCCTATTCTCCAACATTAGAGGGTTTGCAAGTTAAAAGAGATCCTGATGTTGTGTATGCAGAACACATTAAAAAATATCCTCCAAAAACACAAGATCCTATTATTGAAGAGGTTAAGATTTCAGATGTTGTTGATGATAGGAAATGGTATGATAAGAGTGCAGAAGATTTATTTATTGGAAAGGCAAGAGAAAAAGTAAAAACAAGATATTCAAAAGTTATTGGGGGAATTAAATTTGATAAAATAAAAGAAGATTGGGGAAAGATCCCATCTCCTCCAACTATATTGGAAACCCCAAAAATAAAAACTATGGAGGAGTTTGATATAAAAATTGCAGAACAACAAAAGATACAATCTGAAAGAATTGGATTGGAAGATATAAAAGAAAAATATGCAACAATAAGCCAAACTGCATTTGAACGAGATTATGCAAAAGATATTATTTATGAAACAAAAACTTTTGAACAAGCATCAGCAGAATTTGAACAAAGTGCAGAGGCATTGCAAATATCAAAAGATTATCAAAGCGAAGTAAATAAAGAATTAGGTGCATTGGGATTTACAAAAGAGGGATTTAAAATGGCAGGATTGCAAACAGGAAAATTTGCAGTTTCATTAATCCCAACAAGAACAAAGGATCTTGTATTAACATTAGGTGTTGCAAAAGTTGGTTATAGTGCTTACAAAGGAATTCCAAATATAATCAAATCAATGGGATTTACAGGATTGGGTGTTTATGAAGGTGCAAAATTAATTTCTCCTTTATCAACTCCAACACAAAGAGCAGGTGCTGTTTTGACATTAGGAACATTAGGATTATCAGGTGCTTATGCAGGAACAAGATGGTTAAGATCTCCTGTACCAATTAAAACTATAATCCCAAAACCAATCAAAGATATTAAAACCTATGCAAAAGGTTATGACATAAAAGTATTAACAGATCAAGGAGTTGTTGATCTTGCAGTATTTCCTGAACAAAAACTTATGCAACAAGCATTGGCAGGACAAAGAACAATTGTAAAAACAAAAGGAAGTTTATTGTTGGAAAAATATACAGGAATTAAATTAAAACCATTATATGAGGGAGTGCCAATCTCACAAGCAAAATATTCTGTTGAGGGATTGGGTGCAGAGTTTTCTTATTCTGATCCAAGTGGTTATCAAAAAGCATATAAGAAATTTACAAAATATGGTTATACTCCATCAGAAGCAAGAGCATCATTAAGACTTACTGCACCAAAGATCCAAGAGTTATATTTGGAAAAAGGAATAATTAAAACAAGTAAGGGAAAAGCAGTTGCAGATTTTGAGCATTTAATTAAAAGGCCTGTTGTTGAAGTTGATGAGTTGTTGGGAATTAAAACAAGAGGTGCAAAAACAATTAAGGTTGCAAGTGTTGAAGAAAGAATTTTAAAAGATCAATATTTTAAAACAGAAAAAATCACAGGAGAATTTGTTTTAAAGGATGGAAAATTATTTGAATTTAAAGATATTAAATATGGAAAAGGTGTTGGTTTTGGAAAGGCAACAGATTTGAGAAAAGAATACATCCCAATTCCAAAAGATAAAATTATTTTTACAGAAGAACAAGTTAAGGATCTTTATGGAGTTTCAATAAGCAGAGATCTATTGCCATCATCAAAGGCAATTCATCTTGATACTTCAAGAACTCAATTAATTTCAAAAGTTATTGATCTGCAAACAAAACAAATTGGAGGTGTTTCTCCATCATTTAAAAAAACTCCATTTGCAAAAACATTTGCAAGGGATGTTGTTGAGGATGTGAAAAAAATTGTTTATGGAAAACCCTCAACACAAATAAGCAAACTTATTCCTGAACAATCTCAAATAAATATTCAACAACTCAAATCTGCAATTACTCCTGATGTAAAACAATTAACAGAGATTAAAGGAATGATTAAGGCCAAACAATTACCACAAATGAAATCCAAAATAATTCCTGCTGTAACTATGAAAGAGTTATTAGATATAAAAGCAGATGTTAAACTCAAATCAAGTTTAAAATCAATGGTTAGTTTAAAGGATCTGCTTAAAGAAGATACAATCCTAAAAACAAAACAAGTTGTTTCTCCTGCATTAAGATTTGATCTTAAATTAAAAACAGATATTAAAACTTTAACAGGGATTTCTTTGAAAACTCCAATACCAAGAATTCCAAAACCTCCTGTGATCAAGATCCCAACAATCCCAATTCCTCTTTGGTTGAAGAGTGCGATCAGAGGAAAAATGAAAAAGAAAAAGAAAGGAGAATTTGAAGAGTTTGCTTTATTGCCTGATTTTACATCAAGAGCAATTGGTTTGAAACCTGATATTATTTCAGGTAAGCAGGCACAAGCAAGAATAAGAAAAATCCTTACAGGAATGGAAGTGAGGAGAGGAGTAATAATACAATGATAAAGGAGGGGAATTTAATATGGGAAAGAAATATGCATTATATTTTGTAACTACTACTGGAAAAATAAAAAGAACAGTATCTCAACATAAAAAAAAGAGTAGAGCAGATGAAGTTTTAGCAAGATTAAAAAGACAGGGAATAAAAGCGAGAATAACAAAAAAAATTGATGAGTGGGTTTATTAAATTAATATAAAAATGGTTGTTAAATTAACTTATGAAGATGTGAAAGAATTGAAATCAAAAGGATATTCAGAAGATCAGATCAATAAAGCAATGGCAGAGATTGAAAATGAGGATCTGCAACAGAGTACCACAACAACAACAGCAGGATCAAAGACATCACCAAGTGCTTTTTCATCAGGGAGAATGGATGACATGGCAAGGTATCAATTGGAATTAAATGATCTTCTTGAACAAACAGAGCATGTATTGAAAGGTGATATCATTGAGATTAAAGATAAGGTTAAGGTTTGGATTGATAATCCTCATCCTGAAAAAAATCCTTTAAACAAAGAGGGAGTGAGAAAGATCATGTTAGAATTACAAACTTACATCAACAGGCATATAATTTTGGGAGATTACAATGAGAAAGATATTAATATGATCATGAAAAGTTATGGCAAGAAATTCAGTAATCTTTTATTTATGAAGTATGAAGAGATGGGAATGGATACAGAAGAGAAAAGGCAGGAGTATGCATCAATTGTAATGAATGTTGTTAATCTTGTTTATGCATCTTATTCAAGAGCAAAGGAGGGTGGAGAGAGGAGATCATTGAGAGAGATGATTAATATTCAACAAACTCATCAATCACAAGGATCAGGGATGCCAATGCAAAACCCAATGGGGATGCAACAGAAACCAAGAGGAGTTTTAAATCCAATGAGATACATGGGAGGGAAATATGTATAAGAAACTGATCTTGTTAATCTTTGGAATAATTTTAATTAATTTTATTTCTGCTGTACCTCCATTTGTTCCAACTGAAAATATAAATGTTGGCCTTGCAGTTGAGCCAACATTTAATAAGTATTTAAGAACAGGTGAAAATTATACTTTTGAGATGCATGTTTTTAATGTGAGTGATGGGTATCCAATTACTTCTGATATTACATGTTATATTCATCTTTATAATGAAACAGGAGAACACCAATGGACAGATGAAGATGATACAACTTCTGATATGTTTGATTATGAATTTGATGTTGATGGTGGAAATTTTACAAGAGGCCATTATCGTATAAAATATCAATGCAATCATTCTGCACAAGCAAATTTTCAATATGGAGGAGGGATTGAGTATTATTTTAATGTGAATGATTATGGCCTTGAATTAACAGAGGCAGAGCAGAATTTGTTTAATCAAGGAATGATAATTTTATTTGTTTTTTTAATAGCAACAATTTTTGGATGCTTTAAAGTTGAGAATTACATTGGGAAATTTACTTTATATTGGACATCTCATATTTTGGTGATCCTGATTACTTTTAGTGCATGGCAATTTACAGAGGGATATGCAATTGGATATATTGGGATTGCAGGAATTTATCGTATTTTATTTATGGTGAGTACATTAGCAGTAATTCCAATGATGATATTAAGTGGTGCATGGATATTTTACATCCATGCTTTTAATGAGCATTTTCAAAGGTTATTGGATAAGGGTGAAGATCCTGAAACAGCATTTAGTATGGCAAAGAAAAAGAGGAATGGATGGTTTAGTGGGCAAGGAGGAAAGGTTTAATGGCCAACAAACCTCGTGTTCCAATGCAAGTATCTCCTGCATTTGAAAAGAAAATAAAAGAGTTGCAAAGGAAGATCATGAAAAAAGATGGGGTTGTGATTAGTTTAAGAGATCTTACAGAGCAAGTTGATTTCAATAATATTGAAGAAATGATTTTAAAAGATGCAAAGGTTGATATTAAAATCTCTTTGGATAGGAGGAGAAAATGAGAAAAGCAACATTGAAAGAAAAAGAGATGATGAAAAAATATTATCAAAAGAATAAAGAAACAATAAAAAAAGCGAGTAATGAATGGTATCTTAAAAATTTAGTTCTTGCAAAAACAAATGCAAAAGAAAGTTATCTGAAAAATCAAGTTGAAAGAGTATTGAAACAAAGGAAATATTATTATGAAAATAGAGATAAACTTCTCAAACAACAGAGTGAATTTGCAAAAGAAAATAGGGATTTAATGAATTTAAAAAGCATAATCTATAAAAAAAAGCATCCTGAAAAAGTAAGGGCAAGAGATATTGCAAAATATCGTATTAAAATTCCACAAGGACAAATTTGTGTTTTATGTAATAAAAATATTGCAACAGATAGGCATCATGATGATTACTCAAAACCATTAGATGTTAAATTTGTTTGTAGAAGTTGCAATAATAAAATGGAAAGGAGGATCGGTATATGAAAAATAAACATGGAGCATTTAGTGATATCTTCCTCTTTATGATCCTTGCATTTGTTTTAATTTTCATCTGTGCAATCATGATCTACATTGCAAACACAACAACAGATCAGTTGCATTTAACAATGGATGGGATGGATTTGGGAGATGGAAGTGGAAACAATGTATCCCAAGTGATTGACAACACAGTTGGTGCAACTGCATTGACTTTCAAGGCATTGTATTGGATCTCTGCATTTATTATATTTGGAATGATATTGGGGATTTTCATTGGATCTTATTTGGTAACAACAAAACCTGTATTTTTTATTCCTTACATTTTCATTGTGATCATTGCAATAATTGTATCTGTACCTTTAAGCAATGCTTATGAAACATTATCAAACACAGCAGAGTTGAGCAGTACATTCACAGGATTTACAGCATCAAACTTTATTATGCTTAATCTCCCAATATGGATCACAATAATTGGTTTCACAGGAGGGATCATCATGTTTGCAAGGATGGGCAGAAAGGAGGAGTATCAATATGGATAAAAAACTATTAATGATCTTAATAATGGGGATGTTTATGATTTCATTAGTAAGTGCTTTTGAATTTGATAATATAAAGAGTTATGATGAAGAAACAAAAACAATTACAATTAAGAATTCTTTACTT
>Ga0222685_1000265_pt1 | contig 12666 bp, 9 predicted proteins | sample AntAcemetage1077_FD_179836 | JGI IMG/M metagenome (GOLD analysis project Ga0222685, IMG submission 179836) | Saline water microbial communities from Ace Lake, Antarctica - #1077 | ecosystem: Environmental > Aquatic > Non-marine Saline and Alkaline > Saline | place: Antarctica: Ace Lake...
GTAGTCTGCAGTTGAGATAGTAGGGTCTCCCTCAACATACCGCCTTATAATCTCCTGACGTTTCGGGTTCCTACTCCCACCTGAGGCTGATGTCTCTACTGAATTAGCTTCTTTGTTAGACTCAATCTCAGCTTCCTTCTTTTGCTTTTTGACTGTCTCCTCGAATACCGCCTTCTCTGCTTTAAGGATTAGAGCCACTGATTTGTCAAACCTGGACCTGCCTTGCAGAAAATTAGTGGTATCCTCAGCCCAATCAACCCTTGAATCATTCGGGTTAATCCCCAATGATGTGAGGTGCTGTGTTAAGCTGTTCGTGAGGGTATTCCTGTATTGGTCTGCCTGTCTTGCCCTCTCTTGCTGCTCATAGGAAGCTAACTTAGCCTTCATTTTCACTGACTCAGCAGCTTCAGGGTCAATATCCTTGAACCCTGATTCCATACTCGCTAAAGTACCTTCAGCAAGTTTCGCTCTTTCCAAAGCACGCCCAACTTCTGCCCCAGTACTATCTCTTACACTTTGCAACTCTCTCCTGTATCGTTCTGAGACTTGAGTCACCGCTTTATCAACTTCTTCTTTCACATTGGACAAAGGTTGGGTCGTCTCACCCTCGGATGAAACATTTTCTCCCGAAGTAGTTCCCTCAGAAGCTACTCCACTCGATTCGATTCCCTCAGAAACCGTCTCGTTTTGAACGATTTGCTCGTCCTCCATAATTACCTCCTAGTTTTCTTTAATATCCTAGTATTCTACGGATCTACTGCCTAGTTTTCTACGGATTACCTTTTTACTTCTCGGTTTAGGTGTTGCCCTTTTAACCCCTGGCTGTGTTGGGCGTAGCCCTAGTCTTGTAGGCACAGCCCGCTTTGGCGGTGGCTTTGGTCTCACAGGTTTAATAATCGCCGTTGCCACTGATGGCCTCTTTTTTGCCGTGGACTTTGGGGTTGGAGGTCTGACATCTGGTCTTGTAGGTCTCTCTGCACGCGCAGGAACACCCCCATACACCTCCTTGGTTATCGCTGGAGTTTGCGGTCCAGCCAAAAGCCTGGCTGCTGTCTCATACTTTTCAGCACTTATAAGCCCTTTGCTGTACATCGACCTCAATGTCAGAAGCTGCTTCCCTCTTTTATTCGCCATATGTCACTCCTTTTAATTTATTATAGCACACTCTAATTTAGGGCTTTTTCTTCTTCGGAAGTCCTTCCGGGCTTCTATGCCCTACAAACTCACAGGCTACCTTTTTCGAGGGTAATCCTTTGCGTGGCTTAATTCCTCCCGTACAGATTCCTTTCATAAGTTTGTGCTGTTGTTTTGATTTTGCTGGAGACATTTGACTTTCCCTCCTAGTAGAATAATTTAAGAGCCTGGTCAATATCCGGATTCCTCGATTTCATTGCCTTCTTCATTTCTGCAATCCTCAGCCTGATATATAGTATCTGTGGATATGCTTTTAACATTCTCTTAGCTTTGTCAGGGTCAGTTTTCTCCAACGCTTTTATCTCGTCAGCCATTGGTTTTAGTTCAGGATGCTGCGCCCAAGTCTTACTCTCAATATCCCAGTAAGGCTGTAGAGTCGCCCTCGCTTCTTCTAACGCTATAAGAGATGCGGGTTTGTCCCACTTGACCCCTTTATATTCTTCTATATAATCAACCGCTCCTTGCCCATATTGCTGAACAAATTGCCTGTCCCTTTTATCAGCTTCTTCAAAGTTATAGTTCCCATATTCGTCATACATATCAGAACCGAATGTCATCTTGTAATAAGCCTGCCTGGCTACATCTCTGGGATTCAGCTCCTTCTTCGGTGGCTCTTCAAAGTATTCGTAAACTTCAGCATAAGAGGGATTGTTTTTTATATTTGCGTACATCGCCCTGCGGTTTGAATTGGCGTCATCTACCTTATTACGGAATGTGTAACCATCCAGGTTTTTCTTAAACTCCTCAGACGCCAGGGTTACTTGATTCTGGTAGTATTCCTCTATTGCCTTTGTGTCCCTTCTCCACGATGTCCAAACCTTCCCTTCACCCCTCGCCATCTTACTTGACGATTCCTCTGCTCTCTCAGTAGCTTCTTTCAATTCAGGATAGTCCCTCTCTAATTGTAATTGATATAACTTACCTCTGTCCTTCCCAAGCTCTTCCCAATTCATACCATAAACCTTTTGTGCCATCTCATCCCTTAAAACATTCCTCTTCTCCCAATCTGACTGAGGGAATGTTCTCAAACCTAGCTGTTCAGCAGCTATCCCGGTTGGAGATATACCACCTTCTTCCAGTAGTTCTTGAGCAAAGATAGGCGTTACCTGCTCTGCTAGAAATCTGGCATAATCGCCTGTAGTTTCAAAAGGTTCACCAAAGTAATTCTTTCCTTCAACCATGCCTGTCACAAATCCTGTTACCGGAGCAGACTTTCCATACATAAACCTTATAAACGGATTGTCGAATCTGTTTAACTGATTGTCTTTCATCGGCATTATCAAATCCATCGGATTATTTCTGGTCGTGGCTACAACATCAGCCCCAAACCTGATTAAAGATGTCATCATACCACCGATACCGATATGCCTTTTAACCCCCGTAAGAGGGTCATTGATTTCAATCGTCATAAAACGCCCTGTGGTCGGGTCGAAGTTGGGTTCTTGTCCTAATGACTTACAAGTTCCTGTATAAAAAGCAGCACCCGCAGCCATCATAGACCCTAATGCCTTCCTCGCCTCGGCGCCAGTTAAGCCACCTTTCATCATATCCCCTACTAAAGCGAACCCCGCTCTGGTATATCTTGGCGCAAAGAATAGGAAACCTGTCTCAAAGTCTCTTTGTGTCTTCCCAATTCCTAACGCCTTCATAGACATAACCCCTGTCATCCTATCAAGATGACGGGCTAACTCAAATAGTTCATCTGCATTTTTTACACTACCCTTCATAGCCTTCCACATCTCGTTCCTGGCTACATCACCAAACGAACCAAAAGCGGCTTCAAACCTTCCGTAACTTTGCCTTATCGCCTGTTGCCCTGGCTTACCAGCTACCTTGCGTGCCATCTTTTGCAACATTCCCATAGCTTCCATATACTCAAACCCGCCAGCATAACCTCCATAATAAATACGCTCTTGAATATTAGTTAATTCTTTTGTTAAATATCTCTGATAAGTCTTAGGATTAAGGAATGCCTTGAAAGACATCGCAGCCCCTTTTGCCCATGATGCAGGATGTAAGGCAATCCCCGGTAATCCCTGTATAAACATAGCCGAGAAGTCGGCAGCAGCCACCATAGTTCTCATTGTACTGGACATTGTAGCTACCTTCTGAAATCCACCGAAGCCTCTATCAGCCCAGAAATCATTTATCACATCTGCTACTTCTTTGGGGTAAATCTTACCTTGAAATGCGGGGTGCTGTATGGTAGCCTCAAGCCCCAATGAGGGAGTTTTAGCTATCTCGTATGCTTTGCGGTAAGTATTCTCTATCCCCCTAAATTCAGCTCTAACTTTAGGTATCTCTGCTTTAATCGCCAGATGTATGTCATTTAATAAGGATTGGCGTTCTGCCAGTACAGCCTGATACTCCGCCTTTTCTGCTTTATAAGTGTTCTTGTATATTTGCTTCAGCATTTTATTAGATTGCTGTTTCTCTACATTCAACTTAGCGAGGGTCGCTGTTAACTCATCGGGTGTTATATCCCGCCCGCCAGTCACAATCTTTTCACCTAACGGGAGTTTACCGGCACGCTCCATTCTTACCATTTCAAGGGCATCTCTGAATCCCTTGCGAGTAATCTTGGCTAACTTAAATGCCTCATCGGATATACCTGCTATACTTCTCTCAAACTCAGGCATTGATATATTCATAGCTTGCCTGAGTTTACTGCCGATTTCTGGGAAGTTACGCTCTACCTTAGCAAGGGTCTGTTCGGGGATTACCTCTCCCCTCTTCATTCTAGCTAAGATACTATTAACTCCAGCTTCCTTCTTGACAATCCTCGTCCCCTCTTTTGTGAGAGTGGTCGCCCCACCTGTTAAAAACCTGGCTTTATTGCGAGCTGCGTCATATACTTCCTTGAGACCTGGGTGGCTCTTGGCGAGTCTCTCCAAAGCTGTCTTACCCAGCCCGCTAGTCATCTTGGCAATTCTTACATCCGCTATTTTCTTGGCAGCACTATTTATATAGAGGTCAAGCACCGAAACCATATCAGGGGAGTAATTGATACCCTTTTCCATAGCATCGGCAGCATATTCGTAGAATCTAACTTTTTCCCAATCCTGCTTTGAGCCTATCCGCCCGAATCCTTTTTTAATCTCTACGAATTTACCATCAATAGTTTTGCCGGTAACTACTCTATGCACCCAATGACCGAATTCGTCAACCTTTATCTCCTTAACATCCACCCCTTCTCTTTTTAAGGCGTTTAATATTAAGTCCTCGACATTATGGTATTCTTTAATGTAAGCTGATTGCGTTTTGTTAAGCACATATCTATCAGGATGTTCGAATATATCGTAAATAACTTTAGAAGCTCCTTCAAACCCTGGCTTCGTCTTAATTAAAGCGTTTGCCGTAGCTTCGTCTACACCGAATAATTTAATAGTGTTGGGATGTATGGTGTGTAATTGAGATTTGGCAATAACTCCAGATTTTTCAACTGTACCTTTTACCACTTCCCCTACAATTAAAGCCCTTGCTGTTACTTCCTGAGCAACTTGTCCACCTTGGGCTGTCGGTGCTTTGAGTGTAGCTGCCTTGCCTCCTACCGCTTCTGTGATTTCCTTGAATACAGGTTTCCTGCCAAAGAACTGAGCGACTCTTCTCATCCAATCGTCTTTAGTAACTACCTTCTCCAGCGTTTCGTTTGCAGGCACACTAAATAACTCACCCGCCTGTTGAGGAATGAAACGAGATTTACCTAATACAGCCTTAGCACCTTTACCCGCTGCGCCTACAGCTTTGCCTAACCCCTTTTCAGCTAATCCATAAGGGGTATATTCAAGCACTTTGCCTGCCACACGGCCTGATTTCCCTAATCTACCTAAAGCGCCAGCTATCCCTCTGCCTGCTTGCCCTGCCTTCCCAACAGCACCTATACCTGCTTGCCCTGCTTTACCAACAGCACCTATCCCCGGTATAGCAAACCAAGGTAAAGATTCCACAATTCCCTTAGTAGGTCTAAATTCACCGCCCCAGGGTGTATGCCAGGTTGGCTCTTCCCACTCTTTGTATTCCTTCATCTCCCTTTGAAACCACGGTAAGTTCTCAGTCCCCTCTACAGATGGGGTAAAAGGTGAAGTAACAATAGCACCGAACGGCTCCATTACGTTTTCTTGCGCCCATTGTAAGGGAGATGTTAGCCAGTGAAGTCCTTGTTTCCACGCTGGAGCTTCTGGTAAAGATTGGAAGGGTTTTACTTCTTCCCTCTTCTGCTCCACTTGCCCGAATATGTCGCTTAATTGCGGGATAGACTCTAATTGACTGATTACCTTATGACTTAGTTTTGGAAGGTCATTCCGCAAGCCACGCTTATATTCCTCTAAGCGAGCGGGGTTCATCCTTGCTATTTGTTCTGCTATATTCATCGGGTGTAATTTAGCCCCGTATTAGTCCCGCCTGGGGGAGCTACGTTACTAAGCCTCCACGCAAGTTCTTCAGGCGGAATACCCTGTTGTGCCTGCATATATTGATAGTATTGATTTAGAGCTGTCGGTCCCATTCTTGCTTGATATTGCCTTGACGGGTTAGAAAGACCAATCATACTTCCGCCTGGTGGCTCTCCTTGTGGAGTGCCAAGCCAGTTTGTAGGTTGGGTTGTCTGCCCACTGGTAATAGGTGGGGTCTGGCTTGCAGCATAGCGCCCAGACCCGAATACAGGCTGACCATACGGATTGTATCCCTTAAATGCTTCAGCAGCCCTAGAACCAACAGGATACGGTGATTGAGATGTGGATTCTCCCTGTCTGCTTGCAGATAAGCCATGAGTATTTCCTGTTGGTTGAGTCCCATATCTATGAGACGAGTTCCCTCCGCCTAACCAGCCCCTCGGCTGCGCTCGGGACAAGCCACTCATATCGAATCGTTCTCGTATTTTACTTAAAGGTGTTACTAATTCAGGCTCTTTTTCACCAAGTTTCGCTACTGTTGGTTTAGTTATCCATCCTCCCTGTTGCATTGGTTTGGCATACCAGGATAATTTTTCTAAATCCATCTGCATCTCTTCAGGAGTCTTGCCGTGTATTTCGCCTATAAAGCCACTTCTTCCTGAAGTATCCTGTCCAGCCATCCCCCTGCGAGCTAAAGACCTTATATCCTGTTCATACATACCTTGCTGTCGACCTTCTAACGAACCCGTATAGTAAGGATTTCTGGTAGAGATTCCTTCAGCTTGCATCGCAGCCGTAACCTTCCAAGGCTCATCTGGATAAATTCCTTGTAATTCAGTAACCCTTGCTGATTGCTCAGTTGTCATATTCGACCTAGAATTAAGTGTATTGCCTGTTTGTGCAGTCGGTTGTGTAACAGGTTGTGTCGATGGAGGCACTTGTCTATTCACATAAGAAAGGTCGGGACTGCCAGGGACTGGCGTGGGTGAATAAGCTGGCGGTAAAGGTTGCTCGGCAGATAATCCGTTCGTTGGCTCACCAGACAACCAGGATGGTGTTAAGTATTGTTCCTGTCCTGCCTGTTGTCCCATTGGTGTCGGTTGATTCCCATAATAAGTCTCTCCCCTTATTCCTGGTTCTATCGGTTCAAACAGCGGCAAGGGTTGATAAGGTTGCATTTGTGGTAATTCTGTCGGGGTATAACCTGTCGGCATTCCAACAGTAGCTTGCATCCCCTCATAATCTTGAGGCATCATAGGTAGCATCCAGGGTTGAGTAGTCTGAAGGAAGTAATCTTCTCTCGCTTTATCAGCACTGTATTGAGCCTGCTCCCACGATTGTTGCTGATGAGCCATCTGCTGTTGCTGCTCGCCATAAGCTCTTTCCCACTCCGACTGCTGTTGTTGGGATTGGAATGTTAGCTGAAACTCCTGCCAGTCTCTTTCGTTATCTTCTCTGGCTTCGGCTAATTGTTGTTCCTGCCAGGCTGATAATGTGCCGTGCTGTTCCTGTTCCCACTGAAAGCGTAAGGCATCCAGTTCCTGCTGTCTCTGGTTATAACTGGTTTGTTCCTGTTCCCAGGCTGACAGCATACCATATTGTTTTTCCTCCCAATCCTGCTTTCTTTGTTGTAATTCTAATGCCCCTTGCTCATATTCTGTGGCAGGCGTAGTTACCCCTGCTTGCTCCGTCACCCATTTCTCATAATCGGTCATAGCCCCTGGCGGAAGGGTTGGGGCAGGTTCTTCATTCACTTTCACTTCTTCATACGAACCCGGTATTACATTGTCATCTTTATCGGTTCTGTAACTCCATAAAATACCGTTCTCATCTACAAAAGAACCTACGCCTTCTGCTAATCCTATATCATCTTCAGCCTTAGCCCCAGTTTCTACCCACATACCTTTTTGCCCAGGCTCGGTAGTCCATTCCCATTTATTCCCTGCAGGCAAATCAGTCGGTAATAATCCCTTATCCATAGATTCTGGGTCGTATATGATAGCCTCATAAGTATCAACACCAGTATCACTATATTTTAAGTCGTAGAATTCCTGTCGAGTCAGACGCTTCCCGCCCTCAGTTCCAGGTGTAACAGGATTTTCAGCCGACCATTCCTCAAAGGTAGGAGCTTTGAATGAACCTTCCTTAATCCAATGGCGTATTTGATCGACAATCTGAGGTAATGAGAGAAGCCCAGGCTTCGTAAGTGGACTGGGTGGTTGGTAATAGTAAAAGATATATTCCTTATATGCCTTTAACCTTTCGGGGTCAGCATCCTCATATATACCCCCGTCTTCCTCTTCCCCTGCGATTAAAGCTCTCTCTTCAGGTGTTAATGCCATCTTACGCCTCCTCTATTTCTAAGAGTCTCTTGTAGTCCTTGTTAAATCGGAAATCATCCAGTTTATCACCATAAACTCCCATTAGCATTTGTAAATCCTGCGGTGTCCACTCTTCGTATTTCTTCCCTATCAGCTTCTCAGGATTGCCAATATCAGCTAATACGTCTATATCCTCAGCGATTATTTCGTCTATCGCCCTTAAATCCTCTTCGATTACCTGTTTCAAGGCGATTGTGAAAGGTATATCTTTCATATTGTTAACTTCCTACTTTTACCGGATTTGCCAAACAAACCTTTGTAAAACTTATAAACATAATTCTTTTTCCCCCAACCATTCCGTGCTTTTCTCTTCACCTAGTCAAACTACGGTTTCCCCCACCACCTTGACCTTGCAAAGTCGCAGGAGGACGTCTTGTTTGTTTTAATTGATTCTCCATCTCTTGAGCCGAGCCCGGTTGTGCTCTCTCAGGTATCGGAGGCACCATCCCGCCCATTTCTGTTTCTTGAGGCATCCCTTCTTGAGGCATCCCCTCTTGAGGCATCATTCCTTCTTGTTCCCCGCTCATAATACCCTCAGCCTCCATTCTTTTAGAGACTGCTTGAGACACCGCACTCCTTATAAGCGGGTCTAAAGATTCCACATATCCAGGCATTTGCCTTATCATTGCCTTTTGTTTTTGAATTACCATTTTGGTCGGGTCAACATTGGACATTTGTGTCCAGGCAAATTCATCTGTATAAATACCTTGATTTACCATCGCTCTTATATCATCGTGCCTTCTATATTCATCCTCTTCAGAAGCGGGGGCGAATTCAACATAAAAGTTGAACGGCTCTTTCATTTTGTCTTTATCTATCTCTACATCAAAATCATTCCCGTCTTTCGTCCTGGCCCATAACTCAAGGTTTTCAGGGACTACGTTCTTAGCCAGAAGAGCGCAATTCCTTAGAACTTTTTCAGCGCCGTGTTTGAAAGCGGGGACACTGTATTTGAACCGAGCAGCAGCTAATCCGGTTATGTATCTCCTGTCCGCTCCAGACCTCACGCCCTCTTCGCTTAACCCTCTTAAAGCGTCTGGGGCTCCGTGAGATGTTATATATTCGTGAGTCATAGCAAGATAAGAGAAAGACGCTGACGGAGGAACTTTCATTTCCCAGTCGTGAACCTCTATGTCCCCGATATAAGGATAACTCCCATATTCCTGCCTCAATTCCGCTAACGCTTTAGCAGCGGCTCTAGCTTCTTCGGTTCTCCCCGTAATATAACCACCTTTTAATGTCTCTCGTTTTATAAGAATGTGGTGCATAGAGTAAGCCATTGATTCAGCTATTAGAATATTCTTCATATAACGCAAGAGTCCTACATATCTCATTTCAGGCTGGGCTTCAAAGGATATATCCCCTAATCCCGAATCTATGAGAGTATAAGGAATGAAGCCGTAATCGTGTTTTAATACAGGTTTCGCAAGAACAGGCTCATCATCTACGAGGTCACATCTATATGTATCAGTCCAGAAAGAAGCAAACTCGACTTCCTCGGAGGGTTTCTTGTTTTTAGGGTTTGTCCATTTGTGATACTTCTCGGTAACATCGAAACATATCTTTTTATGGACTTCTATGACGAATTTCCTTCCTCCATAAGAGGGGTCGGGTAGAATGCAACGAGGATTGACGGCTTGTATTACGATAGGCAGATAAGCATCAGGGTCGTAGACGGTCTTGATTACTGCCAATCCGTGTTTAGCATAACTCTTGGCAGCCAACCTCCAGGGTGAAATATCAGCCTCGACATTGGTCATATACAGAAGGCACAGGCCGAACCTGCGCATCATTTCTGCGTATGCAGAGGAAACGTCACTCGTCCCCTTCTTGTTAATCGAGACACGGGCATTATCTATTGAAATAAAGTCGACGAAAGCGTCCACCATATCCCTTGCCGTGGGCAAAACGATGGCATCTTGAGCAAATTGGTCTGGTAAATCTAAATCACTTTTGAAATCAAGCTCGTAAAATCTCTCATCCTCACTAAAAGCACTGTGTAACCCGGAATAAGTATCTGTTATTAGCTTATGCTTGATTTCTACTATATCTTCCCACTTAGGCTTCCACGCTAAGTCCTTCTTTTGGGATAAATCCTTCATACTCCCTCTCCTTCGACTCCTTCAGGACAAGCTCATTCGACTCTGCTCAGGGTAAACTAGCGGCGTGAACTAAACGATAACGTTTCCGCTTTAATAGTAAAAGATACTTCCTGAACCTCGTCTATCTTACACAAACAAATACCGACTGCTATTGGGTAATCGTCCTTCCTGCCCGATGCAGCCTCTATCCTTCCCAGTTTCTTGGGGTCGGCTACTCTTATTATATCATAGAATTCTTTTAGCCCATTTACATTGGGAATCGTCAACTGATGATTGTTTATCGCAGGGATTAAAAGAGAGAACAAATCCACTCTACTCCCTCTTATACCAGCTTTCGTCAGAAATCCATTAGTGTTAAATCCTACCTTTGTCCTTTTAGCATCCTGATAACCTAAATGTCTGTAACCTAACCTCTGAGCAGCAGCTATTGTAGCCCCTCCCCAATCATTAGACTCTATAAACCACAAGGGGTTGTGGTATATCTTTAGCATAGCCACACTATGCAGTGCTAATTCATCAGGGGACAAGCGATTGTGCATAATATCAGCGACTATATAACCCGTTTTAGTGTTCATTATGACGGTAACGGAGTCGTCCTTACCGATACCGTGAGAAGTATCCGTTCCTGCTATATAAGTTTCTCCGATATGATAATCTTTATAGAAATGAACGATGCCTGAATCAATTTCGTCTCCTGCGACTTGTCCTAGTCGAGGATTCTTGACATCACCCATCATTTCATCCAGGACGGTATGGTTAAAGGCTGAGAGTGTCTGGGTCGGTCTCAGGGCTTCCAGTAAAGAACGAGGGTAATTGGACTCCATATAAAGTTCAGGAGTCAGTGTTTTCATTTCCTCGGGAGTCAAAGACTTCTTTTTCCCCTCATACCACTCCGCATCCCTTCCGGGTATGACATTATAAGGGAAGAAAACAGAAGTGAATCCGTTCATCCCTGTCCCCCACTCCGTCTCCTCTTCTACGAGCTTATTCAAAGTAGGTGAGTAAGAATAGATTTTACCATTTCGGAATAACGACTTCGCAAGAGAAACAGGCTGTTCCTTATCTGGAGTGAAGATAGAAATAAACTGCCCCCCTATCGTATCGATAGCGGGTTTAGCCGATGTATAATTCCTCTCAGCGTAAGGATGTTTCTCGTGCTCATCATCGATAATCCTCGAAGCAGTGAAGGAAATCCCAGCCTCTTCCGTGGAAGGAAAGGCTTTTATCGTGCTCGCCATAATCGGAAACCCCATCTCCTCTTGACTGTCTGGTCTCTGCGTAACTTTTAAGAACTTGGGCAGATAATCGTATATTCGATACGACTTACCAAGTAACTCGAACGCTTCCCTTTGCCCCGCAGAAAATAACTCGGAAGAAGACCCAAAGTGAAACAAGGCATCCCATAAAACAAAGACAGCTATCGTCGTAGATATGTATATCTGCCTGGACTTGCATACCGACAAGTCCTTCTCAGTAAGAAGTAGCTTTATGAATACCTTTATGTGCTCGGTTATCTGGAAAGGTACTATCCCCCCAGGACTCGTCTGCGTGGGCGGTATTACTAACTTGACATACTTAAGAAAGTAAAGAAATGACTCCTTGCACTTCTCCCTCTCAAGCTGTAATAAAGACCTCTCCTCATCTGTAGGATTGTCTTTGTTTATCATGAGCTCGCTTGTCCCGAGTCTTGCCGAGGGGGTCGAAGGGTTTATTATTTCATCTATCATTATGTAAACTTAACTTGGTTTTGGTTGTGTAATTCTGCGTGAGCTTATCATATATTCCATTTCCCCAAACCCTTTCCATCCCACTTAGGTATCAAACTACCTCTTCCTGATTTACTGCGCCTCTATGGGCATCCTGGTGCGCCTCATTGGTTATCACGTTCGCTCTCAAGTGATTAAATTCTACAGGTAATGGCACGATTGAAGGCTTGAAACCAAAGGCCGAATCATTTGCCCGGAGCATAGCGTTTACCCTGGGACCGGATGAGGAGATACCCTCTACTTTTATTAGCGGTTGATTAGCTCTGTCTAATACTTGACCATCGGACAGGGCTTGTCCTGAGCTTGGTCGAAGGGTTAAAAACCGGGGGCGCTCTGGTAACATTAAGTAGGTCTGGTGGACACCAGGAACATAAGCGGCGGGAACCATTTCTACCCCATCTTTAAAGGATGTTAGACCCTCACTGTTAGACCCTGGAATGTTAGACCCTTTGTTAGACCTTTTCTTCCTCATTAGCTCCTTCTGGTACTCCTTCTGCTTCTCTTTGTCCTTGTACATCATTTCCCTCCAATATTGATACTTCTTCAGCTTTAATCCTTTCAATTTCTAACGATTGTAAGGCATACCAGTCAGCTACATCTAATATGGCGACTTTAGCTTCAACAGATTGTCTAGGTTTACCAATCTTCTTCCAGATAACAGCTAAAGCTGCTTCTAAACGAACATTAGCCGGGTTAGATTTATCGTTTAAGATATCTCTTACAGTAGAAATAGCTTTAGGATACAAACCTTCTAAGATTTTAGACTCTTCCTGGTGTCTAGGTTTGCGTCCTGAATGTCCTTTAGTACCACTCATTATGCTTTATTATAGCA
>Ga0222685_1000270_pt1 | contig 12557 bp, 26 predicted proteins | sample AntAcemetage1077_FD_179836 | JGI IMG/M metagenome (GOLD analysis project Ga0222685, IMG submission 179836) | Saline water microbial communities from Ace Lake, Antarctica - #1077 | ecosystem: Environmental > Aquatic > Non-marine Saline and Alkaline > Saline | place: Antarctica: Ace Lake...
TATTTATGCGAGAAATGTTTTGAGCCAGTAGCGATTTTAAACCAAGCATAACTTCTAAAAAAATAACTTGTGTAATATAAATACATGACTAAAACAATTAGGGTTTCAAACGAAACTTACGAGAAAATTAAAGACCAAATAGAAGAAGAAAAGGTCAAAGAAAAAAAAGAGAAGAAAATAGAGATAAAAAATAGATGGACTGGAAATATAATTTTTACTTCTACTAAAAAGACTTTCAAGGAGGCAGTAGAAGAGGCTGCTGGCGGAGCAAACCTATCCGGAGCAGACCTACGCGAAGCAAACCTATCCGAAGCAGACCTAGACGGAGCAAACCTATCCAGAGCAAACCTACGCGGAGCAGACCTAAGTGGAACAGACCTAAGTGGAGCAAACCTAAGTGGAACAGACCTAAGTGGAGTAAACCTATGTGGAGTAAACCTATCCGGAGCAGACCTACGCGAAGCAAACCTATCCGAAGCAAACCTATACGGAGCAGACCTAGACGGAGCAAACCTACGCGGAGCAGACCTATACGGAGCAAACCTAAGTGGAACAGACCTATCCAGAGTAAACCTATGTGGAGTAAACCTATCCGGAGCAGACCTATGCGGAGCAAAATTCTGGGGCAAGGGAGGAACTACCAGAATAAAGAAATCTCAAGTAGAAGAGTTTTTTAAGGCATTAGGAGTTATTGTTGAGAATTAATATGGATAAATCAATAGTTTATGTAACTTGTGTAACTTAAACATATGAACAAAGGACTGTGTGCGATCTATATCTTAACATTAATCAGTTTACTTCTTTATGCTAATAAACATGGTAAACCTAAAGAAGGAAAATATAATTTTTGGATAGCATTGGTTGGAAACATAATTACATTAACCTTAACTTGGTGGGCATTAGGCTGGAAATTTATTTAATCACTATAAAGTTATGAAAAAACAAGGTTATAGTTTCTTTAGAAAAGTAATTATATATCTGCAATACATATTTGTACTTCCTGTATTATACGCTTATGAGTTTATTGGATATTTGATTCGTAAATATATTTTAAAATAAAATGAAAGGAGTAATTCTTGCAGGTGGAAAAGGCACTCGCTTAAAACCTCTTACTGATTTTCAAAGCAAACATTTGATAAATGTTTTTGACCGTCCTATGATATGGTATCCGATTGAAACCCTAAAGATGGCTGGCATTACGGATATAATGATAATTACGGGACATGAACATGCTGGAGACCTTCTTCGATATCTGGGTTCTGGTAAGAAGTATGGACTTGAATTTACTTATAGAATACAAGATAAAGCAGGCGGTATTGCTCACGCATTAGCTTTAGCAGAAGGATTTGTTGGAAACGATAATTGTGCAGTTCTTTTAGGAGATAATGTTTATGAGGATAATTTTAAGAATACAAAAGAGTCTTTTGAGAAAAGAATAATAGAAGATGATTTAGATAGTCAAGCAATGACATTTTTTAAGAAGGTTAAAAATCCTCAAAGATTTGGAGTTGCTAAGTTTAGCAACGATTCTTATAAAAGAGAATTAATTGAAATTTTAGAAAAACCAAAAGACCCTCCATCAGATTTAGCACAAACAGGACTTTATTTTTATACACCAGACGTATTTAAGATTATTAAAACATTAAAACCATCAGCAAGAGGCGAACTAGAAGTTACGGATATTAATCAAAATTATTTAAAGCGAGGTAGATTGTTTTATGAGGTGATTATGGGATATTGGAGTGATGCAGGCGAATTTGAATCATTATGGAGAGCTGGCAATCATATGGCTTATAAGAAGTTAAAAAAATGAAAAAGAAAAAAATATTCTTTAGTGTAGTTGAAGAAATGATTTTAAATAAAGATTTTATAAAGAAGCATCCCGATTATGCTGGAGGTAGAATAGAAATATTCCACGAAGATTATCCATACGATATTGACGAAATAAGATTAATGTTACCAAGGAAAATGTTTAATGCAATTAGAGATGCGATTGATTTAAAAGACATAGACCATTTTCAAATAGGCGATGTTCATTCAGACGATATTTACAAGAGAGCTAATGAGCTTATAAAAAAATATGAAAAAACAAAAAATTGTAATTAATAGCTGTCGTGGAGGATTTGGCTTATCAGCCAAGGCAATTGTTGAATATGCAAAACTAAAAGGGAAAAAAATCTATTTTTATACAGATATAAAATTTGGAGAAAGCTATAAGAAGATAAGTCAAAAAGAAGCAGGCAACAAAAATACAATTATCTTTTATTCTTTATATGAAGATATAGGAGAAAATCCAACAACCAAACAACTTAATGGGGCTGAGTGGCTTCATGTTACTGATATAGAAAGAAATGATTTAGATTTGATTAAAGTCGTGAAGGAATTAGGTAAAAAAGCAAATGATAGATTCTCTGACCTTAAAATTATAATTATTCCTGCTAACATAGAGTGGCAAATTGGTGAATATGATGGGAATGAATGGGTTTCTGAGCAACATCGAACTTGGGATTAAAATATGTAATCTTAAAAAACATGAGAGATAATAGAGAACCAATTCACTTAGGACAAAGACAATATAAACTTTATGATACAGAAGTAATTTTTGATAGCACTAGTACAATTAAGTTTTATAGGGACGATAAATTAATTTTACAATTAGACCCAACAGAACTTTCTGCTATTTATGGTTCTTATATGCAAATGCGTAAAGAAGAAAATTATGAAAAAAAATAAAGAAATAACATTTCGTTGTGATTGTGGATATCCAGGTTTTCTCTGTTTTGACAGAGATGATTTCTATGGCAAAGGAGCAATATTGGTTGAAGTTATAGATATACCTGTACATTTAACTCGTAGAATTAAGAATGCTTTAATCTATATATTTAAGGGAGGAAAGCTATATTATAAAGATATTATTTTGGGAAAAAAAGATGTTAAGAAACTGGGGGTATTTCTTAGTGATATAAAAAAGTAGTACAATTATACCACTTTGGGTTGTAATGCTCCAAAACGGGTACGTGATAGGGCAATTTATTCGGTAGAATTGAAATTAGACACTATAATACAAATGATTAAAAAACAAAAAACAAGAATATGTATTACTGGCGGATGTGGTTTTGTGGGTCACCATTTTGTGGAGGCATTATTAAAAGAAACTAAATGGGAAATTATAGTTCTAGATTCTCTCAATTATTCGGGCAATCAAAACAGACTAACTGATATTGAATGTTTTGATACAAAAAGAATTAAATACGTTTATCATAACCTTCAAGCTCCTATTTCAGAAACAATACATAAGATGTTAGGAAGATTAGATTATATCGTTCATCTTGCTAGCGAAACGCACGTCGACAATTCATTAAAAGATTCGATTCCCTTTGTAATGAGCAATGTTTTAGGAACAGCAAATCTATTTGAATATTTGAAAAAGAAACAAAAAAAGGTTAAAAAGATTATTTCATTTAATACCGATGAAGTATTTGGTCCTGCACCTAAAGGGATTTATTATAAAGAATATGATAGATTTACTCCTTCAAATCCATACAGTGCAGCAAAGGCAGGACAAGCGGCTCTTGATTATGCTTTTTATAATTCATTTAATCTGCCAATTATAACGACATTTACAATGAATATAATTGGCGAAAGACAACATCCAGAAAAGTTCTTACCAACTATAATGAGAAAAATAATAAAGAACGAGAAAGTTCCTTTATTTGGTAATAATAAAAATGATATTTCTTATAGGCATTGGATACATGCGAGAAATGTTGCTGATGCAGTAATGTTTTTATTAAAAAAAGGCAAGGTCGGAGAAAGATATAATATAGTTGGTGAAGAAGCTAGTATAAGAAAGGTAGCTAGGTTTATTTATAAAACAATTAAAGGAGAGGAAATGAAAGAATCGGATATAGATTATGTTGGATTTACTGCAGTAAGACCTGGACACGATAGGCGCTACTCGTTAAATGGGGAAAAGATGAAAGAAATGGGCTGGAATCCTCCAATGAATCTTTGGTCGTCTATAATACGAATTGTGGAATGGAGTACAAAGAAAAAAAACAAAGATTGGTTAAATTTGTAAAATATAAAAATATGAACTATATAATAATATTTTTGCCATTAGCTGTAATATTTCTTATTTGGGAGTTTGGAGCTAAATCTGTTTATGGCATGGGAGCTATTAAGCAAATTAGTATTTTTCGGAAAGCTAAGGAAAATATAGAATTATTAATTAGACCTGGTTGGGAAATAGAAAAATTTGAGGCTTCTGATACAGATACAGGTAATTGGGGCGGATATGAAATTTATATTAAAATCTCAAATAAAAAATTAATGGAATGGACGAATAATTATGTTACGGTTGATGAAAATGGAAAAATTATAAAAGAAGGATTAACTGAAAGTATGAAATTTTATGAAAAATATCATGAAAAAAAATAGAGAAGATAAATGCTTAGTTACTGAAAAAGGATTCTTTGGAAAAAGTTATAGTCATTATGAACATACATGGGTATATAAAAGTAAAGAAGAAAGAGTATGTGAGAAATGTGGTAGAACTGAAATATATTTTGGTTTTGTATCTACGAGAGGTGCAGATAGTTATGAAGATTGGAGAAAAAAGTTAAATTAAAAAATTTTACTTTGTATTATGAAGAGAAATAAATTAGGACAATTTATTAAAGGTTCCAGATATCCTAAAGAGTGGGCAATTAAAAGAATTCGACCAAAAGGATTAAAGTATAAAATCAAAGCAAAGAACAATGCGTGGTTTAAGCAAAACAATAGACCATGGAATAAAGAAACAAAAGGAATTTGTATTGCAAATTCTGGCAGCATTAAAAAAGGTGAACATCATAGTAGAAAAACTGAATTTAAGAGCGAAGATGTTTTGGGGAATAGTAATAATAACTGGAAAGGCAATGATGTTGGTATAGAATATCTAACTTAACTTAACAAGTAAAAATTTTGATTGCAGATTAAGGGTTATAAGGAGTTTTAGGCAATCAATCCTTCTTATTACCCTTAACCTTGAAAAAATAATATGGATTTATAGGTATTAAACCTTGCTCACAAAATCGATTTAACAGCGTTTCTACTCCATTTAAAACGATCTTTAGAGCTTAGTTGATAGATAACGCCTTATCAGGAAAAGGGGGCTTAAAAGGGAGGAGAATTATATGATGCTACACATACTTGGCTACGAAGAAATTATGGAAAAGCAAATAGATGTGAAAACAGACAAAATAATATTTTAGATTTTAATTGTTCGAAAAAATCTCATAATTACGATTGGGCATTTATTGGCGAAGGTAAATATAAAAGAGATAGAAATTTATATATTATGCTTTGTCATTCTTGTCATCTTAAACATGATAAAGCAAAATAAAAAAATATGTATTGTAGGAGGAGCAGGATTTATTGGTTCAAATCTTGTAGATAAGCTAATAGAATTAGGACACGATGTTTTAGTTCTAGACAATCTATCTACTGGAAAAAAAGAAAATATTAATAAAAAAGCTAATTTTATAAATATAGATATTACAAACCTTGAGCTTATAATGCCTTATTTTAAAAATATTGATTATGTTTTTCATTTAGCAGCATTAGCAAGAGTTCAACCTTCAATAATAGACCCCATATCAACCCACAATGCTAATGTAAATGGAACACTTAATATATTATGGGCGTCTTATAAAAATAAAATTAAAAGAGTTATATTTTCATCTTCTTCGTCTGTTTATGGCGATAATTATCTGCCATTATTAGAAACATTTAAACCAAATCCTCAAAGTCCTTATGCTTTACATAAATATATAGGAGAATTATATTGTAGAATGTTTAGTATTATATATAACCTAGAAACTGTTTGTTTGCGCTATTTTAATGTCTATGGGAAAAATCAAAGAGAAGAAGGAGCTTATGCTTTAGTAATTGCTAAATTCTTAAGACAAAAAAGAGAAGGAAAGCCAATGACAATAACAGGAGATGGAAAAAATACGCGTGATTTCACAAATGTATCTGATGTAGTAAGAGCAAATATATTAGCAATGGAAAGTGATTTAATTGACGGAGAGATAATAAATATTGGTGGAGGAAATAATGTTTCGGTCAATGAAATTGCTAAATTAATTGGAGGTAAAACGAAACACATAAAGCCAAGATTAGAACCCCAGGATACTTTAGCGAGCATAAGTAAGGCAAAAGAGAAACTTGGATGGGAACCAATGATTTCATTAAAAGAAGGAATTAAAATGTTATTAAAATGAAACAAAGAATTTTAAAATTTAGAGCTTGGGATGGAAAGAAAATATATTACCAGAAAGAAAGTAATGCTGGTAATATTGAAATTTGCGATATTCCCTTAGATTTTGTGATTAGCATGGCAAGTGATTGGAAAGTTATGCAATATACTGGCTTAAAGGATAAAAATGGAAAAGAGATATACGAGGGGGATATAGTGAAATACTTAACATGCATTTTGATTGTTGGCTTTGCAAATGGACATTTTATGATTTTTCCTGGTCATAACCCAAAAGATATATTTGTAAATAATCATGAAGACTTATGGAAGGCGCTGGGCAGGATTTCAAAGACTGAGAGAGGTGAGAATAAAGTAGAAATAATTGGCAACATTTATGAAAATTCTAATTTATTAAAAAAATGAAAAAAAGAATTTTAAAATTTAGACTAATAAAAGATAATAAAATTGTAGGATATGAGTTATTCCAGAATGAAGATAAAAGAATGCCTTTTGGTTGTAAATGGTTGTATAGTAAGAATAATTTTAGATGGGATGGTCGTTTTATAAAACATGATACTAAAAATCAATACACAGGATTAAAAGATAAGAACGGTAAAGAGATATATGGAGAAGATATAGTAAAAATAAAATACAGAGAATACGTAGGAAAAGTTGTATGGAACATCCGTGGCTGTTGGATTAGCGAGGGAATATATACAAAAGAAGGTTATTCTTTGAATATTACAAGTGCCGATGAAGTAATTGGCAACATTTATGAAAATTCTAATTTATTAATTTATTAAAAAAATGAAAAAAATAGATAAAAAACTAGTTTTCACTTTAGAAGAACGTACCAAGAGAGAATATAGGAAATATGGATTGAAAAGAAAAGACTTATATAGAATTGACGCATTTTGTACTAATTGTCTTAGGACGTCTGTAATGTATATAGTTAAAGGACATTGGGCTGATAGTATAAATTATCCAGAATGTAAGCATTGTTTATGTGATAGTCTTAGAGGCGATTAATCTATGTATTAAGAGAAATTTATATAACTAATGAAAAAGATTGAGATAATTACAAGTTGGGACGATTATCATCCTGATAACTATAGAATAGCAAAGCTCTTAAAAAAGTATAAAATACCTGCGATATTCTTTATTCAATTAGTCGTTAATCATGAATGGGTTGGCGATGTTAAAGATTTTATAGTTCGTTCTCAGATACAAGATTTATCTAAAGATTTTAAAATAGGTTCTCATACAATAACTCATCCACAAGATTTAAAAAGATTAACTTGGCAAGCGTTAAAAGATGAAATTAAAGGAAGTAAAGAAATGCTTGAAGATATGATAAAAAAGCCAGTTAATTGGTTTTGTTATCCAAGAGGAAGATATAATGATTTAGTATTATCAAATGTTGTTGAGGCAGGATATAAATATGCCAGAACAACATTGGTTGGAAACTTTAAAAAACCCCAAGATAATTTTAGAATAAAAACGAGCTTACATTGTTATCCAAGGAAAGAATACGGTGGAATAGATTGGCTTGATATTGCTAAAGAGAAATTGAACGATAAAGAAACAGAGTATTTTCACCTTTTTGGACATGCTTTTGAAATTACAAGAGATAAGCAGTGGGATAAATTAGAAGAATTATTTAAGTTGATTAATAAAAAAATATGAGAAAAAAACAATTATTAGAGGAAATAGAACGTCTTAGGGAGATAGGAAGAGAAGGTTTTGATAGAAAGGAGGTTAAAAAAGAAAAACTGGAAGCAAAAAGATTAAAAGATATTCAACCAATGAAAACGCATTTTTGTAAATTATGCGGAGCAAGAAGATTGGAAAAAGATATGAGTAAATATAAGGAGAGGGATGGTTATAATAATGGATGGGTCCTGTATTATGCTTGCAAAAAGTGTCCAGAAAGTAAATTAATTATTCGTGATTCTGAATAAATAAAAAATTATGATAGATATAAAAAATAAAATAAAAGAAATCTGTACTTAGCAAAGAAATGCTTGTGTGTGGAATGGTTATTTGGTAAAGTTAGAAGGTGAGAATAATTAAATAAAAATATGGGAACAAAATCATCAAATAAGAACCTGCACAAAGCAGGCAAAGCCAAGAAAGACGAGTTTTATACTCAGCTTGTTGATATTGAGAATGAACTAAAATACCACAAAGACCAACTTCGTGGCAAAGTAGTTTATTGCAATTGTGATGATCCGTTTGAAAGTAATTTTTTTAAGTATTTCGCTGCCAATTTTAATGCATTAAAACTCAAGAAACTCATAACCACAAGTTACGTTAAGTCGCCGATTGTTGGTGGTCAATTGCCATTGTTTGAAATAGAAGGATTGAAGCCCAAAGGTAAAGAACCGTTTAAAATTGAAATCAACGAAGTATCAGATGTTGATTCTGATGGTGCGATCGGTCTGGCAGACATAGAATGGCTACTAAAACATGATGCTAATGTAGCTATGCCACTCAAAGGTGATGGTGATTTTCGTAGTTCGGAATGCGTTAAATTGCTAAAAGAAGCAGATATAGTTGTGACCAATCCGCCGTTTTCTCTGTTTCGTGAATATGTCGCACAGTTAATGAAATATAAAAAAAAGTTTTTGATTATAGGTAACATAAACGCAATTACCTATAAGGAGACATTCCCACTGATTAAAGATAATAAAATGTGGATTGGTGAAAGTATGAACGGTTCAAATCGTTGGTTTCAAATTCCTGATTATTATGAAAGTTATCATAAAATTGAGAACGGTAAAAAATATGCTTTTGTTGCTGGTGTAATGTGGTTTACTAATTTTGACACACCAAAGCGTCATGAAAAATTGACATTATATAAAAAATATACACCCAAAGAATATTCTCACTATGATAATTATGACGCAATTGATGTTTCTAAGGTAATTAATATACCAATAGACTGGGATGGTGTCATAGGTGTGCCAATCTCCTTTGTAAATAAATACAATCCAGACCAGTTTGAGATTGTTGCACTTGGCAATAGTCGCGACAATTTTACACCAAACAAGTTTTATATTAAGGCAAAAAAGAATATGAAAAACGGTGATAAACTAAATGGAAACGCTATAAATTGCGTTTTAGCCATTAATAAGATAAAAAAACCAATAGATACCATCTATTATACAAGTGATAATAGTGATTATTTGGTAGCACCGTATGCACGTATTTTAATTAAAAACAAAAAAGTAAAAAAATAATATGAAAATTGATTTACATAAAATTCCAATCATTCAGACGACGGAACAAGTGGTTGGCTTTTAAGCGAATCTAAATTTACAGAAATATTTGATTTAATAGAAGAAAAAGAAAATAATAATAAAAGCGATAAACAAAAAAAAATAATTATTTTTGCTGGAGCAAGAAGTCCTCAATGGGACAGAGAAGCAAACGAATTATCTGAGATATTAAAAAGAGAAGGATATTCGGTGGTTGGTATTATTCCAACATCATGGTTAGATAGTCCTAAGATTGAATATTTAAAATAATCTGTAAAATATAAATATGAATATAGAATACACACAAGGCTTTTTTAAAAGTCTTATAAAATTAAAAATGCCATCGGTATTTAGAGAAATTAAATGGTTTATACAAAGAGGGAAAAGAGGATATTCTGACCAAGATTGCTGGAATATTAATAGTTATTTATGTGAAGTTATTTCTCCGATGATTAGAGAAATGAAGAATGGCACAGGATGTCCAGGTAATTTATATGATATAAAGAAAAAAAACAAGGAATGCTGGAAATGGGAAGAAATATTAGAAGAAATAGCACAAGGATTTGAAGCAGCTCAAAGCATAGAAGAAGCGAAGTTCTTTCAATTCAAAAAGGACAAAGATGGTAACTACGAAAACCGGATTGATAAAAAGAAACAAGAACAACTAGCAAAGAAATTCGATAAAGGCATTTCTTTGTTCGTTGAATATTTTTGGAACCTTTGGGACTAAAGTTATCCATAGTTTGGACTTGATTTTTACAAAACAATCAAATATAATAAGTTTATTAACAATTATTGAAATGAACATAAATAAAATAATAAAAGAAATGCCAATCAAACCCTTCTCAGATAGATTAGTTATTTTGCCGATTGATAAAGAAATATCTTCGTCAATAATAATTCCTAAAGGAATGGGTGAAGAACATAAACCAAGAGAAGGAATAATTGTTTCTATTGGAAAAAAGGTTAAAGAATTAAAGTTAAAAGACCACGTAATTTTTAAATATTTTCAGCCACAAGATATAAAGATAAAAGGTAATAAATGTTTTATCGCTAAAGAAGAAGACGTGTATTTAAGATTATGAATCATAAACAGAAAGCAAAAAATGAAGGGAGGAGAACTTAATATTTCATATTATCGGAATCAATTAGAGACATATCTCCAAGATATTGAAATTGAATGTGATAGAGTATTAGATATTGGTTCTGGAGATAGTCTTGCTAAAGAAAGATTACAAGCAATTAAATGCAATAAGTATATTACTCTTGATATTGACGGAAAGCACAACCCCATTCATATAGGAGATTTGAATAGACCAATAAATATCGCAGAAGAACAATTTGATATAATATTTTGCTTAGAAGTATTTGAATATATTTGGAATCCAGTTCAAGCACATCAAACTATATATAAATTATTAAAAAAAGGAGGAACAGCTTATATATCTTATCCCTTTATTTATCCAATACATAATCCACCGAAAATTGATTATCTAAGATATACAAGAGAAGGAATAGATAAATTACTTGAGATAGCGAAGTTTAAATATTGGGTTATATCTTCTAGAACTGCTACTAAAGGAAAAGACTCTCTTTATGTTTTTTATAAAGAAGAAGGAATGCACCCGAGAAAAGGATATTCTCATGCTGAAATTGGATATATCGCTGAAATTTCAAAATGAATTATAAAAAATACAATACTATAAGTTGGGTATTTCTATTAGGATTGATTTATTTAATAATATTGTTTTTTTACCTAATGATTCGCTATTGTATAATGAATATTTAACCTAATTTATAAAACATAAATTAATGAAAAATACAACAAAGATAAATTCAAGTAGCGGATTAAGCTTTAGCGGAGCTTTAACTATTGTCTTTATAGTATTGAAATTATTAGACAAAATTGATTGGTCTTGGTGGTGGGTTTTATCTCCAATTTGGATTTCGGCTTCTATAGCAATATCCATTTTGTTAATAAGCTTATGCATTATGGTTATAGTAGCATTATTATCTAAATAAAATATAATTTGTAAAATACAATTATGACTAAAAAAGAATTAATAAAAACAAATAATTGGTTAAGAGAAGTAATTAAACGATTAGAAAAAAAAGAGAAAGAAGAATCGAACAAAGCAAAAGAAGAAGAAGTTAAGGGTGTTCCAACAATGGAATTTCATAATTGTGTGCTTTGTCAGCGTCGTAGGCTAGAGAAAGATATGCGTAGGTTTAAATATTGGGAGGGTATGAAAGACACTGAGCTTGAGAGCGGAAGAGGATATTGGCATCTATATTGGGTATGTAAAAAATGTTCAGACCTCAAAAGCAGTAAATTATAAATATGAAAAAATTTCTTTGCGATAAATATCCTAATTTTAAATTTATTCCTTGTATAGATAAACCAGGATATATTATAGAATATATGGACAGAAAAATATATATAGATGACATTAATTACTATCCGATTGGACACTATGGAGACGAAATATATTGTAGAGGAGAAGACCCCGAAGATACTTATAGAGATTTTATTGTAGATGTTCCTGTAGAAAAGTTGACTGAAAAAGACAAAGAAAAACAGCGAAAACCATTTATCGTATTATTAGAAGAATTAAAGAACTCAAGCCCAAATTAGAATATTTAAAATATAATTTGTAAAAAATAAAAATATGGAAGATGCAAACATACAAGCTAATTCTCCTCTCCCCGCAAGAAAAGTAGAAACAATATCGTTTTTAGATTTCTATGAAGCATTAAAAGCGGTAGTGACTGGCAAGAAAATATTTAGAGAAGAATGGGAAAATAAAGAGTATTATGGATTTATAAATAAAGGAAATTTATCACTTCATAAACCAGATGGGAAAACATATCAATGGATTATAAATGACGGAGATATGAATGCAAACGATTGGATTGTATTGTAAATAATAAAATGAATACAAAAAAAGACACACTAAACACAGGCGTTATATATCTACAGAATATGATGGACAGATTTAACAGTAATGTTCCAGGGTTCCGCTTTGCATTAAGGGTTAAAAGCATTACTGGTCCTT
>Ga0222685_1000272_pt1 | contig 12537 bp, 25 predicted proteins | sample AntAcemetage1077_FD_179836 | JGI IMG/M metagenome (GOLD analysis project Ga0222685, IMG submission 179836) | Saline water microbial communities from Ace Lake, Antarctica - #1077 | ecosystem: Environmental > Aquatic > Non-marine Saline and Alkaline > Saline | place: Antarctica: Ace Lake...
AACATCGGGGTCATTGAAAAAGCCTTGAATTGCCATTGAAGGTTCTGCCCCATAATCTCGCATTGCTCTTTCAGGGTTCTGTTGAAATTCATTTTCATATTCAACAGGTATCATTAATTTTTTACCTTTATATTTAGGAATATAATTGCCTAAATCAAACTTCTTCCCACTAAACATATCTGCAGGCATTGCTTCCCAAAGAGGCGTTCTCCGTCTAAGCACATTAGGATTACTCTCTTCTTCTTTCCATTTCTTTTCAGCGAAATCATAAATATATCTAGGAGAAGTAATGATAAACATTTTACCCCTACTAAAAAATCGAGAACGAATACGCTTTTTAATCTGATTATAAGATTCTTCGGCATAGTCTTTATCTTTGGTTAAAGTATGAAATGAGGCTTCGTCAATAACTGCCCCAAAAATGTTATAACCGAGAGGAGCTTCTTCGTTTGAACCTATAGGGAGAATAAAGATATTCTTAGGCAATCTAATTTTTGATTTAATTCGAGGGTCAGGAGGATAAAAGTTTTGAAACCATTGATTATTATCAATTCTGTTTTTAATTTCACCAAAAACAATGTCTTTGGCTTGGCTAAATGATTTAGAAACATTAACAAAAGCAATCCTAGTGCCCTTGGCAAATCTAAAGTATGATTGTGGGTTCTTTAGGCAAAGGAGGCGATAAATGATATAGGTTATTGCCATCGAGGAGACATAGGATTTCCCAGAACCAATGCCAGCAATATAAAGAACTTCTTCATACTTTCCAAGGTTCTCAAAATCCTTAAAGCCTCCACCAGTATCAAAGATTTTAATTAAGAGTTTTTTGTTGTAAGGTCTAGCTGCATCCTGTTTAGTAACAAAATTAGGATTTTCTAGAAACTCCTTCATTGTTACTGGCTTGTGCTGGTATTCTGGATGGCTGGCTAGAAACTCCAGTGTCGCTAATTCCTTCAGGTTGGCGTTGCTTAAGAACTTTTCGAATGGCGCTGATAATAATAGTTTTGTCATCTTTATTTAGTTTATAAATTTCGGCAGCAAATTTACTTATTCTTGCTTCTACTCCTAGATTAACATTTAATCCTTCAGGTGATTTTATACCTTCTATTTCTACTATTTTACCTAAAATTGTCAATGCTGTATTCATAAAACTGTTTCTAGTCGCCCCTGTTGCACTTAAATATTCACTAATTGCCCGATTATATAAAAATTGAAGCTTGTCTAATATTTCTGCTCTTTTTTCGTCAAAATCAACATCTTGTGAAAGGTCTTCTTGTCTAAGATAACTTATATCATTCTTAATGACTTCTTTACTAACAGAGATAGTAATTTTTCTTTGGCTTTTACCAGCTTTAATACCCTTTTTAAGAATCTCAACAATTTGTTGGGGTTCATATCCCATTCTCACTAATTCTCTCACTTTGCCTCTACGAAAAGCTATCATATGTATCTTATCAGGATCAGCATTTTGAGCCTGTAAGTCTAATTCTTGAACTGTTGGTAATGTGTTATCAAGATTTTTTCCTGTCATGTTTCGCTAGATATTCTAAACAGATAATTACTAAAGCATCAGCAATATTTTCTTTCTTTGTTACCTCAATGGCTTTTTCAATAATTCTATTTTGCTTGGTATTTAACATAATTTTAAATTCATGTTCTTCGGGTAAGCCTTTTTCAAGTTCGACACCCTCATCATCAAACGAATCAAAGTCATATTGAAGTAGGTTTTCTAATCCCTTAAATTGTTCAGATGTATAACCAAGTTTCTCTTCTAATTCTTCAATTGAGTAGGTTTTGTGAAGTATATGAATCACTTCAGCTAATCTCAGAGTATCAAACTCACCTCTTAATTTATTCATATTGATAGAAGAAATCATTGCTTCAGGAAGTTTTTTATCAAGCACTATAGCAGGAATCTCTTCATAACCAATATTTTTAGCGGCAAGATAACGATGTTCGCCATCAATAACTTCATATTTTATTTTCCCTTTTGGTTCAATATGACGAAGTAGAATAGGTTGAAGTATCCCTTCTTCTTTTATTTTCTCATTTAACTGTGCCATTAATTCGGGTTCCATGACATTAGGATTAAAAGAATTTTTTCTGATTTCATTAATAGGAACTGATTTAATTTCGTGTTTAAATTTTAATTTTACCATTTGACACCTCTTTTTTCCCAGACATGGGTTACAAAAGTTTCCATTTCTTTGAATACAAAAGCATTTTCTAAAGTGCGGTTTTTATGTGCCCTGCTTTTTATATCAAAAAATTTATAAACATCTATTTTCTTTATTCTATCAAAAATTCGCTTATCTTTATACCATGTGCTTTGTAGTTTAAATGTTTCTTTATCAAAACTATAAACTGCTCCTACTCGCCCTCCAAGTATCCAGTTAGTATTGTCAACTGAATAAAAAGGGTAACGTAGCATTAGTTCTAAGTCGCCGACTCCAAAACCATGAGTTTTAGACTTTAATCTAACAATGCGAAAACATTTATCGAGATGCTTAATTCTACGAAGCTTAGGAACTCCTACAAGCCCTCCTAAAGCAATGTAATCGTATTCCTTGGTCATTCGTTCTAATTCTTTATAAGAAGAACCTATATGAAAGGTTGCTAAGGGATGTAAACCTTTGCTTTCCAAATATCGTTGATTCTTTTTCGTTCCTTTCGCATCGCCAATGACATCTAAATTAGCATAAACTGCCAAATAAGGGCGATACTTTTTTACAAAAGTAGCATAATCATCAATATTAATTGGAATCTTTCTCGTCCAAGCAGAAAAAGCACCTGAATCTAGAAAAATACTTTTGCCTAATAAACCTCTTTTTTTATGCCATTGAATAAACTCACTCTTACCTGATTTGTTTCTAAAAGTTAAATAAGATTCAAGTAAGTTTTGTAAACCTGCTTTTTTGGCTTCATCTGAATAAGCACTATATCCAGCAAAATATAATTTCATTTTTTAATAAGACTCAGAAATTCTTCTCTTGCTTCAGCTTTTTTTCTAAATACACCAAAACAAGCAGAGGTTGTAGTAATACTATTAATTGATTTCGTTCCCCTCAATGAAACACAATCATGACTAGCTTTTAACACAACCATAACTCCTAGGGGTTTCAAGGTTTCCTTAATTGATTCTGCTACTTGACGGGTAATTCTTTCTTGATTTTGAAGCCTTTTAGAAAACATCCAAACAAGTTTAATTAATTTATCTAATCCTATGATTCTTTTTTTAGGAATATATCCTATCCAAGCCTTGCCTCTAAAAGGTAGTATGTGGTGTTCACAAGTGCTTGTAAAATCAGTGCTTACTATTATCAGTTCATCATATCGTTCTGCCTGAAAAGTTCTGTTAAGAATATCTTTTGGTTCATAATTATATCCTTCAAAAATTTCTGGCCAATCACGAGCTATTCTTTCTGGAGTTCTTTCTGTTCCTTCCCTTCTTTTATGCCCTTCTATTGCGTCCAATAACAGTTCTGCTGCTTTATAAAGCTTCTTCCTATCAATTTTGTTTTTAGATGGTTTTGTTGAGCCACTTTGTAAACTCATTTTTCATTCACCTCCCAAGGATAAACTATCCATTTATTTGTATCTTGACAATAATAGTCTGGTTTAATAATAGGTTTGTTTTTTGATTTATAGTGTAGCACAATGATTTTACTATTAGGAAACAATTTTTTAGCAACTCTCATTGTTCCGCCAGTATCAATAACATCATCACAAATAAGAGTTGGTTTTTCACAAGGCAGTTTTTTATTAATGCCTCGAAACATTGTTAGTTTTCCTCTTTTATCGCCTTTATAAGAATTAAGACAAATTGTTTCTATCGCACAGGGTTTAAAAAATTGAGCGACTAATCCAGCAACAAATAAACCACCTCTAGTTATGGCAACCATCATTTCATACTTAAACCCGTCTTTTTTAATTTGACTGGCAAGAAATTTACAATCTTTTTCAAGGTCTTGCCATTTGTAATATAATTTATCGCTCATATTTGGTTGGGTCAGAAACATTCGCTTTTTTAAACGCTTCCTTTCTTTCTATGCAGGTGCTACAGACTCCACAGTGTTTATCTAATCCTTTGTAACACGAGTAAGTAAGTTCAAAAGGAACTCCCAACATATATCCCATTCTAATAATATCTGTTTTATCAAAAGAAACAAAAGGGGCGATTAATTCAGGCCAAGGTTTTTGATAACCAAATGACTCCGCTAAAGCCATTCTCAAGGCACGAACAAAACCTGGTCGGCAATCTGGATAAATTAGATGGTCTCCACCATGAGCAGCATAAGCGAGATAATTGGCTTTAATTGATCTTGCATACCCAGCGGCAATTGATAACATAATCATGTTACGATTAGGCACCACTGTAGATTTCATTGATTCTTTAGCATAGTGCCCCTTAGGGATTTTCTCTTTTTTATCAGTTAATGATGATTTAAGAAGCCCGCCTATCTTTTGAATATTTACTAATTGAAATGGGATACTCAATTTTTTAGCAATTTTTTCAGCTATTAAGATTTCTTTAACTTGTTTTTGCCCATAATTAAAAGATAACACATATAAATCATGCCCTTTATCTTTTAAATAATAAGCTAAAGTAGTAGAGTCAATTCCTCCTGACACAATAATTACTGTTTTTTTCATAGTAATCCTGCTAATTTATAACCTAAGAAAATACCAAATATTCCCACTATGCCTGCTAAAACATTGGGTGCAGGAACAGGCAGATTCAGTTTAGCGAATATAAACCCACAAATTACTCCTGTTAACAATGATAAAGCTAAGATTTTCATAATTTTCTAGGATAAAGAATTTTATCTTTATCTTCATATCCCCTTTCAGGCTTTAAACATTCAATCGATTCAAATATAACTCTAACGTCATTATGTTCTGCATGAGCAACTACTTTTTGCAAATCCATAATTAACCGTTTTGCTTTACATTCAGTGTAAAGACATTTATCACAAATACAATTACTGTCTGCTATTTTCATTTTGATTTCTCTGCTACTTTTTCAGTCATCCCTTGACTTTTTAATATACGAACATTGGCTTTTCTAGTGGCTTCGATTATTTCGGTATTAACGTTATTTTCTTTACACCATTTAATTAGACTATCAACATCTTTCGGAAAACATTTGCCACCATAGCCTCTTTTGCCTTTATGAAATACTTCCCAATACATTCTACCCATTGGTGAACCAACCCATTTAGAAGCTTGACCTGCTTTTTTAACTGCTTCAAAATCTGCTCCTATCTTTTCGCATATATCATAAAAGAAATTAGCGAAAATCACCATTAAAGCACCATGAAAATTATTGACATATTTGGTTATCTCTGCCTCTGATGCCTTCATAATTACTCCATATGGGCTTTCAGGAAGAAGATTTAAGACCTCCATTGAATATTTTCTGCTTTTATCTGTGTAGCCAACCAATTGCCTATCAGGATTAATAAAATCTTCTCGGGCGGTAGCTTCACTTAAAAATTCAGGGTTAAATAAAAGTGTTAAAGTTGGATATTTCTCTTGGAGTTTTTCTGTTGTGCCTGGTGGGATGGTTGACTTAATAATAACTATTTTCTCGTTTAATTTATATAAAACTTCGTTTAAAATTGATAAGTCGTATACCTGTTGCTCCCATTTGTAGGGTGTAGGAACACAAACAAAGACATAATCAGCATCTTTGTTAATTTCTTCCCAATCGTGAGTTTGGCTGCCTAAAGATAATCCCATCATAAGATGAGCTTTTTCTTCAAAATATCTATAAATTTGAGCACCGACAGCCCCAGTATGCCCAATTATTGCTATTGTTTTTTTCATTTATTTACTCCTTTTATTTCCCCACAAAAGAACCTGTAGTCTAGGGATTAATTGCCAACCTTCTTTTTTACATAATTCAACAACTGCCCGACCATGTTTAGCAACTTTTTCTTGAGTAGTTCCTTCAGGCATTAAAATAATTTTATTTTTATCTAAATCGCATTCAGCGACTATCTTTCCAATTTCTATTAAATCATCAGGTTGAATAACAACAAATTTAAAGACAGAATTATATCTTTCCTCATTATATTGTTTTAATATTTTTGGTTTATATCTAAGTAATTTAGGATTATCTGAATTAGCAAGTTTAGGTGAAACATTATATTGGATAAACCTTCTTCCCATTTCTTCTATCTTAAAAGGAGGTAGGGTTCCATTTGTTTCAATTTCAAAAAACCAGTTAGTTTGCCAAGATGTAGCTAAATGATTGGGTTCAAGTCTATCAATTAATTGAATTAATGCTTCTCTTTGTAATAATGGTTCGCCACCAGTGATAACTAGTCTATGGCAATGATATTTTTCAATCTCTTTAGCTATTTTTTCAATACTCCATCTTTCAGGTTCAGTATAAAATCTTTTATCTTTTCTATCCCAAGTATAAGGGGTATCGCAAAAAGAACATTTAAGATTACAAAGATGAAGTCTTAAAAAAACCGCAGGTTTGCCAATAGATATGCCTTCGCCTTGCAAACTAAAGAATACCTTATCGCCACTTAATAAAAGACTATTCGGTTTAATAATTATATCTTTCATATTTCTTCTTGATAGGTGGCTTTATTGGTTGCTGTTTCATAAACAGTTACTTCAACTAATTTAATGTTTTTAGCTATAACTTTTAGAGCAGGTTGAATGTCTTTATAAATATCACGAGCCATATTTTCAGCAGTGGGATTACCATTCATCCAAACAACCCAACTACTTTTAAGAACACTACTAATAGCTTTGTTTTCTGTATCCCCACTCTTTAAAATTAATTTATGGTCATATCTATCACTAACATAAGTTTTAAGTAATCTCTTTAAATCCCCGAAATCTATTACCGCTCCCCAGTTATTTAGCTTTGATGATTCAACAGTTATTGAGACTCGATAGGTGTGCCCGTGGATTCTTTGGCATTTGCCCTCATAATTAGACAAGCGATGGGCGGCATCAAATTTTATTTCAGCCGTAATCGAATATCTTGGCTCTTTGCCCTTATCTTTTTTAAAGCGAAAGCGTTTTAGGGTTTTATTTAAAGGCATCTTAACCTCCTTGCTCTGTTTGCTAGCACGCTGAGATTCGAACTCAGATCTTCACCTTAACAGGGTGTTATTCTACCATTGAACTACACGCTATTGTTTTGGTTTCGGGAACAGGAATCGAACCTATATCTCAGAGTTCAAAGCTCTGCGTGCTACCATTACACCACTCCGAAATGTCGGGTTGATGTAATTAGTTCTGTTGATTATTTAAAGTGCTTTGGGTGATGGAGGGGAATCGAACCCCCGCCCCTCGGCTCACAACCGAGTGCTCTACCACTGAGCTACCAACACCATGTTTGGTGTGGTAATAACTATGGTAAAAAACCTCAGTTGATTTCATTTTCTAGCTTTCTTATTTTTTTAATTAATTGTTGGTTATTGGGGTGTCTTCTGGTTAGTTTTCTCAGTTTTCTCAGCTTGTTCTTTTCTCGTCTTTGTTCAACTCTATATCTTTTGCATCCTGCTTCGTTCCTTCCATGTTTTCTAGCTCCAGAACCACCTCTTTGTCTTTTAGTAACCATGACGTTCACCCCCTCGGGTCGTCACCCTATATTAATCTTCGGTGACGTTACGTCATGGATATTCCTTTCATTTTATGTTTATTTAAAATTTTAAGAGCTTCAAGCACTTGATTAGGGGCGATACACTTAAACTTTGCCCCCCTAAAAGTCTTAACCCATTCTTTAGCCTCTTTTATAGTCATGTTTTATTTTAACACACTTTCTTCCTTAAAGCACTCTTTATAATATTGATGTATTCGATATTCACAATACCAGCGAACGTTTTTTCCCATTCCAGGCTCTAGCCTCCATGATAACTCAAAAAGTTTTTTAAGGCGACATGTTTTATCCAAAAATTCATTAGTATTTATGTGTGGCTTCATAGGCTTTTTCAAGTTTCTCGTAATCTGCGAGAACGGGTGGTATTTTATCGCTGATGCCATAATAACCAACGTGCATTTCAGATATGATAGAAAAACTATCTTTTGAGCCACACTTAAAGCAATGGGTCAAATTACGTGCAGAAAAGCCATCTTTAGCCTTTTTTAGGGCTTTGGCTTCTTTTTCACTAATTACATGATGAATAGTGCCACACTTAAGACACTCTACAAAATTACGTTCATCCATATTGCTTTAAAAATTACTTTTTAAGCTTTTTCTTTTTTTTCCTGGACGATGGGCTTGGCTCCCCTTTTTCTATAATAGTTCCAGGTGACTTACTTGGTTTTACTGGTTTGAGGGTTTTTTCTTGAGGCTTTGGTTCATATTTGGGGTCAGTCAAAACGAAGTATCTTATCTCACTACCAACAATTAAAGTTTCAACACTAGTTACTGGAATCCCATTTCTTTTAAAACTATTAAGTGCTTGATTGAGTTTTCCGAAGTCATTGTATTGATAAAGCTTCATATTTATTTATTTTATCATACCAGAAGAAATTATGAAATTGCCTCCAGGTGCTCAAATTTAACGGTAGTAAACTTATCCTTACCTATTTTTACCATTGCCCCATTCCCAAATATCATCTCTACCTTTCCAATTTTCCCAATCTTATCTAATGGGCCAATAGTAATTCTTACTTTATCTCCTTTTTTCATTTTTATTTAAATCTTTTAAATGGTGAAAGTAACCAAGCAAACCAGATTGCCGTTTTTATGTCTAAACCATTCTCTCTCGCTATTTTAAAGTTTTCCCAAAAATCTTTAATTATTTTTTTCATTTTTTTTCTCTAAATAAATTAAACCAAATCCACATTATACTCAAAGCAAGCCAGTGCCAATTTTCAAATCCTCTTGGGAATGGTTCAAATAACCACTCCCATGCTCTATTTATTATGTTTATTAAAGAATGATAGAAAGTCATTTTTGTCTAAAATTACTAAGTTAATATTGTAATTGCTTAGGGAAACTGACAAGCATGGCAATTTTCTACTCTTTAGAGCTTCATTATAAATTTTTTGCCATATATCAACAGTAATGCTGAAACTCTTTTTCTCAGTTATTTTCCTCTCTATTAGAAAATCCTTAGTGACTATATCTCCTGGAAATGACCATATACCACCACTTCTTGGTGTTTTTCTGCCACTAAAAAGTTTTGCGTCTTTAGTTTCCTCTCTTTGCCATTTCTTCACTTTTTTATTACCCTATTTTTATTAAAAAACGCCTTTACACCAATACCTACCAAAATTAAAAAAGCAATAATTGCTACATAATAATTCCAAGCCAGCCCAGATGGATCTGGAGATGGAGTTACTGTAGGAACAATTTCTGTTACTGACGTTGCTTCTAGAGTTGGTTCTGGTGTTGGTATCTCAACATTGGGACCATTGCCGTTTGCTAAAATCATAATTTTATCACCTCCTATTTTATATTTATAATTTTAATTATTTAGTTGGTTTAGATGGTGTTTCAGGTTCAGGTGGTGCTAACTCTTTAGTTGGAGTAGTTTCACCTGTTTCTCGTTTTCTGCTGTCTAAAACAATCATTTCATTAGCAACAATTTCAGTAATGTAATGTCTATTCCCGTCTTTACCTTCCCAATTTCTATTAGCTATTCTTCCCTCTATATAAACCTTTCTACCTTTAGATAAAAGTTGAGAGCAGATTTCTGCTAATTTATCCCAAGCAACAATGCGATGAAAAGTTGCTTCTTCTTTTGCTTGCCCTTGAGAATCTTTCCAATTTCTATTAGTTGCCACTGAAAAATTAATAACAGCCGTTCCCTGAGGTGTATATCGCAATTCAGGGTCTGCGGTTAAGTTACCAATTAACTGAGCTTGATTTAAGCTTTTCGCCATGTTTACCTCCTTTTTATAGTTTTGTTAGTTTTTCTTTAAATTTAGGTTTCGTTCTAATTGCTTGTTCTAGTTCTTCTCTCCCTTGAAATGTTTTATTTAAGACATCATAATAACCACCACGCCTTTTAATCTTGTCTTGTATCAAGAGCATAGAAACTAGCTCATCAGCTGTGTCAAATAACTCTGAATCAGGATTTTTAGTATCAGGGTAGTAGAAAAGAAAATAACCGTCTCTATAGGGCTGACAGACCTTAGATTTAGTAACCTTGAATTTAACCTGTTGACCAATTTTTCTTTTATTATCAGTTAAAAACTCTCCTCGCCTGACTTCTACCCTTAAAGAAGCATAAAATCCTAAAGCTCTACCGCCACTGGTTATTTCAGGGTTACCATAAGCACCAATCTTTTCCCTAATTTGATTAACAAAAAATATCAAGGTTTTATTTTTAGCAGCTTTTCCAGTTAACTTGCGAAGTGCTTTGCTCATTAAACGAGCTTGTAGTGCCATTGTTTGCTTTTCTATTGATTCTTCAATTTCATATTTGGGAACCAGAGAAGCCACACTATCAACAACAATAACAGCAACATCTGATTCAAGAAGTATATCAACAATATCAAAAATTTCTTCACCAGCAGATATTTGAGAGATAACTAATTTATCTATATCAACACCAAGTCTTTTAGCAAATTTAGGGTCAAAAGCATTTTCAGCATCTAAGTAAACACAGTTTTTACCTAATTTTTGAGCTTGAGCAATAGTACGAAGTGCAATTAGACTTTTACCTGAAGAATAGGGGCCATACAATTCAATGGTTTTACCTAATGGCCAGCCACCACCAATACAATTATCTAGATAAGGAGAACCTGAAGAAATGCGTTCAACTTTAATGGTCGGCATCTTACCAATTTTCCCAATTGTATTTTCGCCGAATTTCTTATTTATCCTTAAAATCGCTTTATTTAGGTCTGTCATACTCGATAGGTGGATTTATAGCATACATCCGTGCTTTCAATTCTTGTGAGTTAGAAATATAGCTTTGTATTTGTTCCTGTTTGAAAAAATCTTGAATCAAAATCTCACTATCTTTAAAATCTTCAAAAACAAATTGTGCTCTTCGCCTACCCTCAGACCAATCAACTTCTTGAAGAATAATACCATTCATTAAGAGCCAAACGGCAATATGAAAATTAGTTGTTTTATAAATCTTCTTTTCTTCTTTATTCATTTTTTCCTCTCTTAAATATTATATTATTATTTCTTTCCTTTTGCAACATCCTGACGCAAAGTTCTTAATCTTTTTTTAGTTTGTTCACTTCTTGGATAATTTTGGATTGTAGTCTTGCCCTTTTTTAGGCGATATTTCTTGCCTGCTTCTAAGTTTTTAAAGGTTTTATATTTAAGATTTGCTTTTCTCAATTTTGCCTTAGTTTCTTCACTCATCAAAGATTCATTCATATTTAAGCCAAGCATCTTTTTATATTCTCTAGCAGTGATTCTATGATGCCTAGTAATATGTCTAACTAAATCTTTACACCATTTGCCACATATCTGCATCTTGCCACCTTTCCCTCTAACAGGAAATTCGCAAAGAAAGGCATCCATTAATGAATCATAAATTAATTTACCATACATTTTAGTCTTTTATCCTTCTAGACCAAGGCGTTAAGTCAATAATATCACCTTGTAAGTAATAATCTTTATTATACCAGTAAGCACATCCACTTTCATGTATTCTTTCTTTTCTAATATAAACACAATCCATTAAAAAGTGTTCTTCTGATTCATGGTCTTTATCTATAAACTCTTCTCCTGTCTCAATGTCTTCACATTCAGTATAATAAGAAATTGTTTTTTCTTGTTTATAATCCCAATGCTTATTGCCAATCCCGAAATAGAGATGCCAAGTTCCAGGAAAAAATGGCTTAATAATAGAAACCCCTAATGCTTTCTGACGATAAGGGCCATTACAAACCCCTGGGTCAACATACCAGCCTGTATAAAGACCAAAAATGAGAAGAAAGATAAGAACGATTTTAATTTTTTTAAACATATTTAATAATCTGAGGGATTAAAAATTTTCTCGACACTTTCTACCCCTGTTAATTGCTTATTTATCCACCTAATTTTCCCACAAATATCTTCGTATTTAGGATAAATGCCTTGAGAAAATTCCCAAGGATCAGTTTCTATCGGTTTAGTTAGTTGAAGCTTGCCCCCTTCTAATCTTTTTCGTGCTTTATTTACTATCTCTTTTACCATCCCCATGTTCCCAGCTTTCCAATATTCTCTCATTTTAAAGAAATCTTTGGAAGACGGGGAGGTTCTTACTTTTTCATAATAATTATCCCACCTTTTTTCAATTCTAGTCTGTTCTAGTCGAGGCAGTTGTTTCCAAGCCAAATAAGCCCCAATTTCAGCCCTACTTTCTAGGAACATCTTTTTGTTCTCTAGCTTTTCTTTTTCCTGCTTTAGCTTCCTGTTTGAGGGTTGTTGTGGGTTATACATGATTTTTTTACCAATGATAAACTAGATTAATAACTTCGTCTAACTTACATAATAACTTAAAAGAAAAGTCTTCATTTAACTCCTTTAATTCTTGCTTCACGTTCAGAAATAGCAATATCTTTACGTTTATCGCTTGTTTTTATTTCTATGACTCGGCACATTTCTAA
>Ga0222685_1000286_pt1 | contig 12239 bp, 10 predicted proteins | sample AntAcemetage1077_FD_179836 | JGI IMG/M metagenome (GOLD analysis project Ga0222685, IMG submission 179836) | Saline water microbial communities from Ace Lake, Antarctica - #1077 | ecosystem: Environmental > Aquatic > Non-marine Saline and Alkaline > Saline | place: Antarctica: Ace Lake...
AGTTAAGCTCAAGAACTCCAATAGCATCAAGAGTCATATCATCAGTAGAAGTAGCTATGAGATTTCCTGTTCCTGAAGCCAAAGTAAGGCTGGATGCACCTGTGGCGTTTCCTAAACTTACATCTTTTGCAAAAGCATCTACACCGAGCAAGATAGCAGCTGTGCCTGTTTGAAGCGTAAATGCTCCATTAGCGCCATCTACTGTCATTCCGCCAGTACCGAAATCAACATCTATTCCACCAGCTGCGTTAGCTGCATTAAGACTTATTGAATCAGCTGCGGCTAAACCAGATCCAAGAGCTAAACCACCAACGTCAGAGTGAACATATACTGAGTCGTTAGCCGTACCTTGATCAGCATGAATATGGATAGATTCGTTAACACCAGCATCAGCATGTAAGTAAATAGCGTTTGCAGCATTATCATCAGAAGTAACAGTACAAGTTCCAGCAGTCATTATTAAATCATTAGTAGCTGTTATTGATGCTACAGAAACAATGTCGTCTGCAAGTCTAATACGTACTGTATTAGCTGTAGCGCCATCTGTAGTTATATTAGTATCATAGCCTTCAAATGTAGTTAAACCGCCTACTGTTGGATCTACTGGCCCACCAGCATCAGTTCCAAATGTTGTACCTGTGGCACCTGGATTTGTAATAGTTATTGTTCCAGCAGCTTCTGTGATTGTTATACCACCACCAGCAGTTAATGTTGCCCAAGCAGGCGCTAAACCAGTAGAACCAATAAGAACTTGGCCATTTGTGCCAGCAGAAGTAGCCAATAATCCAGCAGCGCTATTTACTACAACACCAGCTGTAACATATGCAGCAACGTTAATAGCACCTGTGGTCAATGTAACATCACCTACTGCTAGTATTACATCACCAGCTGTTACATTGATGTCACCAGGATTAACGGTAATAGCATCAAAGTTTCCAGATCCACCACCACAATTAGTCCAATTAGAAGAATTTGCAACAATGCTTGTCAAAATATAAACATTGTCAGTACCAGTTACATCTTTATAACACCAAACTGTACCTATTTCAGCTCTATCATTAACAGTAGGTACTCTAGTAGTAACAATAGGTGCATTAAATACATCAACCCTAGGATTACCTATACCATAGGCACTCTGGTTTTTCTTATATACAGCCATCTCTGACTCCTTTTAATTAAATAAAAAAACTTATCAACATAAGTTCACATCATTTCAGTTTTTTATGCAATGTTTAATAAAACTTGATATATAAATATATAAATATATACTTAAAGAGAAAGGTAAATAGTCAATTACTCTCGACTGAAGTCGAAAGCTTGTAATTCCAAGTTTCGCAAAGTACGGCTTAAAAGCAACGGACTACAATAGGCTGATTGACAGACAGCCCGAATGCAACGCCATTGGCGCAACACCACTTTTTAGAAATATTTCTAGCAGCATTAAGATCTGCATTTAATTTTAAACCGCAAGAGCAGGAGTAAAAAGATTGGCTTTTTCTATTTTTTTTGAGAATAATATCGCAACTAGAACAAGTCTGGGAAGTATAATGCGGCTGAATATATTCAACATATACACCATTCAATTGTGCAACAGATATAGCATAATCTTCAAGGCGCTTGAAACTCCATCTTGCCATATTTGCTCTATGTTTTTTTACCGCCTTGCCTTTCTCTCCGCATCTTTGCCTAATGTTGGTCAACTTCTCAAGTACTATTGTATCTCCTGGCAAAAGTTTAGAAATAAGTTGTTTTGCAACAGTATGATCACAATCTTTTTTAAACCGTCTCAATCTACCAGACAACGTTTTAAGATGTTTTTTGGAAGATTTCGTGCCTTTAAATTGAAGCTTTGCCCTCAGGGAAAGAAGTTTTCTTTCATGTTCTCTCCATTTACGCTTTCCTATAAATCTGTTATCAGAAGAAACAACAGCATGCCTTATTCCCCGATCAACTCCAACGACTCGTTGAGTTCTTTTAGGTTTAATTTGTTCTTTTTCAAAAATCAATCTCAGAACAAATTTACCAGCTTTATTTATTCCAATTTCTCCCGCCTTACAATGCCACTCTTTATATCTATTCGCTTGCTTATGCCAAACCAATGGAATTTTAATTCTTCCATCTTGAGTTGTAATAGAAACTTTTTCTCTAAGCTTATCAAAGGAAAGAGTTCTGGCATCAAGACGAATTGGAATTTGATCACTTGTTGGCTTGGATATTTTTTTACCTTTTTTAGAAAGTGTTCTTACAGACTTTACACTTTCCACAGCCCTATTTCTAGCAGAACAAAGATATTGAGACTTAAGGCAAAGCTCAGCTTTAAGTTTATTATAAGTTACTTTGTGAAGATCAACAGAAGAAAGTTTTTTCATATCCCATGCAATATCAACACAATATTTCCAAGCTTTAAAATAAAGTTTAATGGTTTTCAAAACAGCTTCAGCTTGTTTTCTGTCGAGATGTATCGGAAAAACAACAGTTCTCTGTATCATTTATCGCCTGCTCTTTATATGTCCAGCTCGTTCAATATATTTCTGAATGGTTTTGGCACTTACATTTCCCGCAGTTCCAACATAGTAAGAAGGAGACCAAAGAGCACCATTGTAAAGCTTTTTCTTCAACTCAGAAAATTTAATAAAAAGCTTTCTCGCTGTAATTCCCTTCAACTTCCTAACGGCATTTGCGATAGAAACAGCTGGGGGAATAGATATAAACAAATGTATATGGTCTGGTTGAATTTCTTTAGAAATAATAATCAACTTATTTTCTTCACAAATTGCATCTATCAACTTATTAAATTCTTTGGCTATGCATTCAACGAGAACAGGCTTTCTATATTTTGTACACCATATCACATGGTAAGCAGTCTGATATACACAATTTCGTTTATATACAATATTAATCATAGGATACATGGTCCCTCTTTTTGTAAAAAATGTCAATATGTTTCGTTTCCTCTCCCGAATAAATTCGGAAGTTTCCACGAAAGGGAAAATTTATGAAGAAAAATGATAAGACTAAGTTGTTATTGATAGAGGTTCCGATAGAGTTCCATGCTGAGATAAAAGCTATGGCTGCCCTTAGGAATATAAGCATAAAGAAGTTGATCATGAGGCTGCTTTATACTGAGTTAAAGCGTTTAGAAGAATATAAATAATAATTAAAACTTTGGGATTATTTTTATGATTGATGAACAAAGACTTTCTGAATCATTAAGAGATTTTAGTGCTGTAAAAAGATATATGGAAGCAATAAAATTAAATAAATAAATAAATGGGGGGCCCATGAGGGCCCTATTAAATAGCGGGGGGTTAAATTACTTCTTAATCTTACCTTCTTTTTTTAATTCATTTCTAGATCGTGTTATTACCGTTTGAATTGATGAGGGCTTTATTTTATTTTCTCTTAATGACGTTTTAATTCTAGATAATAACTTATCATCATTATTAATTATTGCTTTTTTTATATGTGGAACAGCCGTGAAGGTATTCAGTCCTCGTGATACTGCTGCTACACCAAGACCGGATCCTAGCAACGGAGCTATTCCGCGTTGATTTAGTGTATTAACAGAAAACGGCATTAAGTCTGAAAATAATTCCTTAGTTCTTGATTTAGCCCTATCAAGCGTCCATGGATTTGTTGCATCCCATGGCTTTTGTTCACCTTCTGACCATTTACTCCTGGCAGTCCATGTTTTTTCACCAAATGGTGTTCCACCAGTAATTTGTTTATAAGCCATTTGTATTAATGGATTGGATTTACCAAAAAGAGAATTAAACGGTTCTCTGAACCACTTGCCTATTTCTAACATTTGTTTGCCTATATGGCCGTACAACTTCTTTCCATCTGAATCACGTCCCATATTATATTTTGTACCGCCTATATTTACATTAAAGTCTGGTAGTGGAAACTGGTACCATTTAGATGGGTCGCTCTCTGTTATGCCTTTATTTGCCTTATTAACATCAAAAACAACTTTTCCTTCTTCGTTATTCTTCCATCCAGAGTTAAACCATTTAAGAAGTCCATGTGTTGTAGCAAACATAACTCCATACTTTAACCAATATCTTCTAGCAGCATTTCCACGAACACCCTTACCAAATACCGAACCGGCCTGCCTTAATGCTGAAGTCGTCCAATCTGGATATGCAATTGCCCTACGTAACCACTTTAAATTTTTAGGATTATTAAATATCTTTTGAGTTTCCCATTGCTGTCCACCGTATATATCATTTACTAATGAACCCATATCTCTATTTACTTTGAGAGTTTCTGCTTTAGATAAAGGGCCCTTACTTTTAGCCAGTTTGCTTAATTCTCTGTTGCTAAAGTCTTGGAAGGTGACAGCCTTTAAGTTTGGATGGAATGTTTCAAATAAATAACTTGAGCCTCCAGAGATCAAATTAATAGCCTTTTTACCGATAGGAGAATCAATTTTATTAGATAGACTATCAAGCCCCTTATCAATTAAGGTAAATCCTTTTTCATAACCTTCTAACGTACCAGCTATTTTTAAGCCACTTTCTGCAGCCTTTTTCATAAAGGCCTCATTGCTTCTAAGTTGATTACCTTCTTTAGCAATAGTTGGAAACCTTAAACCCTTTAATCCTAAAGAACCTACAGCTGATTCTGTTAAAGCACCATAGTGGAATGGAGAAAATTTTACCCTAAAAAATCTTATTTCATCCCTTGCTTTATCAAGTGCATTTAATGCAAAAGATGTTGGCTTTGAAGGTTCTCCTTGAAAAACACCTTGGAAAGCTTCTGCAAATTCTGGTTTAACTAATGCTGGTTTTGAACTTTCAACCCATTTTCCATTTTCTTTAACTCTTCTTAATATAGGATCATAAAAAGGCTTATATCCATCAGCCTTAGCTTTTTGATAGGCATTATAATCATCTGACCTTACAATTACATTTTGTCCTGTATCAGATTCTAAAGTTTTAATTTCATCTAACAACTTAACATTTGATTTAACCTTATTCATTGTCTCATCAAAATTCTTCATAAGACCAATAATATCTTTATGTTTAGGCTTTAATCCAACCTTAGTAAGTGCTTCGTTATAAGATAAAAATTGTTTTTGATTTGCAAATGGATTCTTTACCTTAAGCGATTTATCAATTTTTGCTTGGGCTTCAGGGTCATATTCATACATGCCAGGTAGATAAATATCTTCTAATGCGTCACGAGGAGCAATATTTCTAGTTTTTAAATCCTCGTTCCAATTCCTAAGACTTTCCTTAAGGTGCTTATCTACAACATTATCTACAAATTTTTTAGCTGAGTCTGGCATTCTTTTAGATAAGGCTTCATACGAATCGCCCTCAACAAATGGATTCCCTGTCTTTTGACGATAATAAATCATTTCTTCACGAGTTTTAGGCGTAAACTTTCCTTCAATTTCAGCACTATCTAAAGCGCGCTTCCATTTAAACTGAGATTCAACACCTTTAACGTCTTTTTCCGATACATAATCTTTAAGCTTATTAAAATATTCTTTAGACTGTTCACGTGATTTTTTATAGGATTCAATTTTAGTTTTTGCAGTTCCAACTAACCCTGAAAGTTTAGGACTAACCTTACTTATAAGTTCGCCTCCTTTGCCTATTCCTGCACCAACTGCTTTAGCACCACCAAGCAATAAAGCATTCCGAGCTAATTGTTCTTTAGTTGGTAACTCTCCTTCAAGAGCAGAAGATGCTCCTGTAAGCGCTCCAAGCTCTAATGCTCCCTGGCTGATTGCTTTCGTGGCCGGACTCTTAGCAAATAACTTAGAAATTCCTGGAATCTTACTTAAAATAGGCATCAACTTGCCAATACCTCCAGTAGCTGCTCCAATTAACGAAGACTTTCCGGTTTCAAGTCCAACTTTGCCTAGATGCTGCATAAAACTTTCTAGGCTCAAATCTTTTCCAGTCTTCTCAAACGAGCGCCATTCATTAGCTATTTCTTTTATTAAAGTAGGGGCAGCAAATGCTGCTGCCGTTGACGCTACTGGACCACCAGGAGCTCCTGCAATGCCCCCTGCAAACATAGCTGGAAAATCGGAAACTAATTCGCCAGAAGACTCCAAAAGACCTTCAAAGAAAGATGGTGGTGATTCTTTTTTACCGCGCTGATATCCTAATAATGTACCTAAAGCTCCGCCTTTTAATCCACTTCTAAATGAACCCAGTATTCCAGGCTCCTCTGTATCAGGAATAGAATCAAAAACATCCTTACTTGGTCTATCAGATAGCTTAACTAAAGATTTCTTATTACGAATATCTGGCATCATAACCCCTTATAAACTATATCCTAATTTTCGAGCAACCAATCTGGCAATATTCCTATCGCCTTTAACTTCGTTAAGAATAATTTTTGCCGTATCTGCGTCCAATTTCTTATTACCCCTTTTAAAAGGTTGGGTTTTTCTATTAACCATTTTATTATTCGGATAAACCTTACGTGAACTACCAGAAAACAATTGTTCATGTATTGGTGTACGCCTACTGCGTCCAGAAAGAAAAGTTGATAACATATTATCTGGTAAAGAAGATAACGATTCTGCTTGCCGTGGATCTATTAATGCTGATAATCCTGCCTGCTTCTGTAGCTGTAACAACTTAGCATCAATCAAAGACCTTAAGCCAGATCCTAAGCTACGACCCATTCCTTCACCCATCTCTGCGCTAAGAGAAAGCTTATCAAGTATAGTTGCCATTATCTTCCTCCCCGACCATATTTCATTTCATATTCATGCTGTCTTTGAATTTCTGCTTGTCGTTCTTGTTGTGCTTGTTGAGTTTCTGCTTGTTCTCTTTGGTGACCAAAGAACTTATCCATCTGAGTATTCGTTTGTTGACCTCTTATAGCAGATGACATCATAGGCATACCCTGTTCAAACAAAGATGTTCCAAATCTTTGTAGTCCACCCATTTGCTCTGGTTGATATATATTATCAAAACCAGGTTGCATGCCCATACCTAAAAGTTGTTGTAATAACCCTCTATTCTGTAATCCAAATTGTGCTCCTTGAGCGGATAAGCCTTCTTCAAGATCTGCTCCAGCTCCAGCAGCTGCGCCCATAAAATCGCTAGACCTCTGGCCGCCTTGACCAAAGCCCGTAAAACGTTCAGCAAGGGAAGGTATTGTTTGTGTTTGAAACTGTGATCTTGCTCGTTGTGCTATAGGGTCAAAACCTTGCGAAGGATCTTGCAATCCCTGCATAGCCATCTGTCCAGTCTGAGACCGCCAAGCCTGTTGTTCTGGGTTAATTGTTGGTAGTTGTGTTGTTTGTGCTTGCTTAGGCTTTCCGAAATAAGACATTGCTCCTCCAGCTGCTGATGTTATTGCTGGCATTACGTAAGGTGCTGCTGCTGATAATAATGCTTCCCAAGACATAATAATTCCTTTCTAACTTTTTAAGTCTCTAAATATTCGATTACTACATACGTCGTCGTAAATGCACTTCTATCTTTTCCAACCGTTATATTAATATATGTATCATCTACATATAACTCAATTATATCAGCTGCGGTAGAAGTAGCATAAGGAATAGGAAGATAAATCTGACCTGCTGGATCTGATGTAGTGCCATATATTCTTGTAAATTTATATGACCAATCAGCATCAAGATCATGAGCTATCTGTGTATTGCCCGCAGCATTATGCAATACACCAAAATCTATTACCTTTCTGTAGACCGGCCTTTGTACCTGTCTATCAGGATCAAAATAACTTTGGCCAGCAAGAGTTTCATTAGCGTCATATATACCTATATCCTTTGAGTTAATAGATAACAACAAATTATTAACATTTTCTGAAATAGATGTTAAAAGAGTCTTGAACTCAGGAGACTTAACGTCTATCGAATCTATTTTAGATGTATCTACTACGTTACTTATAGATAATAATGTTGAATTATCTAATGCCATTATCTACCCTCCTTCATGGTATATAAAATCATACCCTGAAGCTCAAAGTTAGCTAAAGCATATCTCTTATCAAGCATTTGTTCAGGACTTAAGGTTATGTTTATATTCACAAAATCACCAAGAGCCTGAAAGTAAATAGTCTTCCAGAGTATGTCCCTATAAACCTCTAACGGATTCATTTCAACATCTCCATGAAGATCTATAACATTAGTTCCTAAAGAAGCGTTAGAAACATTGCCTTCGTTAACAAAATCAATACCTTTTATAGCATCTACATTATAGTTAACCGTAGCTTTACCATTTCCAGTATTCTTTATACAAAAATCTATCCTGGCTAGATATAATCTATCACCAGTCTTAACATACGGGTTCCAGTCTTTAGACTGTAGCTCTACCCTAGATACTCTTGATAAAGTACCGTTACCTTCATAAGTACCAGCAAAAGTAGGATCAATAAGTGATATAGAATCAGCGCTAACCCAAGTAGCTTTAAATATATTTTCATAAGACAGAACAGAATCCTTAGTTACACTTATATTATTGTCTTTAAGCTCTACGTAATCCCCATCTGCTATATTGTGTTCAGGAATAGTTAACGTTGCTGTACCGGTCGCTATAGTTAAGTTAGCTATAGGTAAAACATCAGCATTATAATTTTTAGTATTATCGATTGAAAACAGGTATCCCTTATGATTGCCGGCTATAATTCTTCTAGACTGAGCTTGCTCGTATCCGCCTCCCCATGTAGCGGTAGAACTCCACTTACCAGCTGTTGCCCATGTTGCATCCGTAGACTGTTCAAAGTAACCAAAAGTTGTAATCGTATCGTCATAAATTGACCATGACCTGGTTTCATAGTTATAAGCTAATAACTTATTTGGATACTTGTGTGTAGATTCATTGGCATAATCCAAAAAGGTCCAATAAACAAAATTGTTTGAATAATCTTTAACTCCATTAACAAGCTTTGTTCCTTCGGCAGACCTTAAAAAGTTAAATATTTCATCAGGAATCTGTTTATCTATACGTCCAACACTTACACCGTTACAGGCGTAAACACCGGTAGTATCTACTGTCAAGATCTCACTCTCAACATTAACCGTAGAGAAAGTAGACTCACATCCAATATCAGCAGAAATAGACTTCCATATAAATGGTAAACCCGTATTACCTGTATATGCTAACTCCCAAGTACTACGTTCAAAATAGACTATAAGCCTATCCTTAATAACAGCAGCAGACATTATCTGTTCTTCTACAGGTGCATCTATGTATCCAGCACCATCAGCCTTATAGGTAGTTGTAAAAGCACCGTTAACTACTGTATAGCCCTGCCTACGCTGGAGCCATGGATGTCCATAAGTTATATTAGCTGTAGCAGAAGAAGGAGTTATAAAGGGATTACCGTTATGTGACCATCTTACTCTATTTGGATGTGCAACATTAGTAGGTGTAGGTAATATATCTTTCTCCATTGTATCCAAAAGCAGCAATCTGTTCTTCCAGGCTATTATTATCTTACAAGAAGATACTATGTCCTCATCTGAATTAAACTTTGTATGCGCAGAAAAGTCTCCCCATGAAGTATCATCGTAATAATAAATAGGGTCGTCTGTAGCCGGAGGGGTTGCTCCTACCGTAGCGTTGAAGTTTGTTGTAAATAGAGCTATTTGGTCAGCAGTAGGTCCAAGGTAATTAGCTGACCAGAAGAACTGCTTATAATCCCCATGCAATGTAGCAGTAAATAAGGTGTCTTTAATAAAAGAGCCAGCAGAATACTTGTAAACAAACTGAGTATCGTAAACATATGTCGTATGTTCGTTTACTGGTCCCTTTTCATAATGAGTTATTCCCATTATAGGCTCACATGGATAAAAATATATCTGGGTTAAAGCAGATGCTCCAGTAATAGTGTAGGCGCCTGTTGTTGTGTTAAATGTTCCAGTTGCTGCACCTGTCGAAAGCATTGCTCCAGATTGATATACGGTAAATATCTGTGTACCTATAGAAAGCTGCTGACCTATCTTAAAGATAAGACCACCACCGTTGGTAGTTATATCACCTGTAGCGTCGCCGCCAGCATCAGTAATACCAGCTCCTGCAATAGTTAGTGCTATTCTAGCTCTTGACAATAATTGATCGCCAATAAGAGCAGAGCCAAACCTTTTCTGGATTTTACCCCTAGATACATGCAAGTTCTGCAACTTACTGAATGAATCATCTGTTGTCAGCCAACTCGCCATGTCTTTAACTAGTCCACTCTTGTATGGAGCTATTAAGAAGCGATCATATGCCACGTTAATCCCCTATAGCTATGTAACTAAAAGTAAATCCTGTTCCATAATGACTTGAATCTAGTCTTCTGGCTGTAAATCCTGTCTTGCTTACTTCTGTACATCCAAATAAATTATCTTGATATACACCAGTAGCAATAGTTAAAGATGTAACTGTAACTGCATAACAAAGAGTTTTAAATGCAGGAATAGCCAATGGATCTAATGGATCAACAGGAAAAGTAATAGCGCTATCCCTAGTTCCACCTGTGAATGATCCTTGTCCCCATTTTAATAAAATACCTGATGGTAGCCTCGTCCATCCATTTACGGCGTTTAAACATGTTGTAAAGTCTACGCCAGCAGTATCAGCAACTAAAACATTAGAAGGCTGAAACCATAGGGCTGGGGAGCCAGCTACATTATTATGGGAATATAGATTAACTTCCGTAGCCGTTGTTGTAGGATGTGCTACTTGAGTGGGCATAGTTACTTGTTTATGCTTACCTTCGCCTGCTGCTCCGTCAAAAGTTACATGATCTTGCGAAATAATAGTGTTGATATTTAAGAAATTAGTTCTTATTTTAGGCTGACTTACTGAAAGAGTTTCATCAATAGTCAAAGGAACGTCTGAGTATGCCATTTATTCTCCTCCTGAGTATATTGTAGGGACACGTCTGCTTGCATTTTGAACAATCTTGCGTCTCGTAATCAATACTTCCTGGTTTTTAAACTGAGGCATAAGCATTTGAACACCTTCAGCGTCTAATCTGTCCTGTAAAATCTTTATAGCTGCTCCATATGATATGTATTCAGCCCATTCAGCTAGCTGTGGAAGACCAGCAGTAAGTTCTGTAGGTCTAGCATTAACAGTAACTTCTACTCTGTATGTCATGTCAGGAATAGGTCTCAATGTAAACTTGTCTTCAACGAATAAGATACTTGTGGGTTTGCTTGCTGCATAATTTACAGCTTGAATCCAGACATACTCTCCAGAAGCTGGAGCTGTAGTGAAATTGATATAGTATGCACCAGTTGTATATAAGATAGTACTTAAAGGGTCAATAGCGCCCGTAAAGCCACCTTCTCCATCATCTGTTACGATGACCACACTAGATGCTGTATCTACCGTAGAAACTGTTACATGATTGGCTAGAATAGGGTGTGCGTCAAGAGTACCAGTAAAAGCTGTAGTAAGACCGTCCCCGGTACCTATGTTTACCTTATAATTAGGTTTAGGATACATTGTATAAAATTCTTCAGCAGATTGAAAAAGTTGTACTTCGCTTCCAGCCACATAAATAGGGTCAATAACATTGGTGTATCTATTTTTAAAATTGTACAACGGATCCGTAGTATCAATTGTGTTTGTTTCATATATATCTACATTTGCTGACGTGAAAAAAGTTAGCACCTGTTCCAAGGAGTCTAACTTCAACTGTGCAGGCATATCATAAAGCATAAAAGTATTAACATAGTTATCTATATCAGCATCCGATATCTGAGATGATGAAGGGTTCCTCGTAATACGTCTTATCCTTACTCTTATCTGATCTAATGTAGATAATGTGCTATCTGGTGTAGGCATAACATTTATCCTAAAGCTAATTATAAGTATTAAATAAGTTCTATCTTGATGAAGTAAATAATCTCGATGTATCTAAATCTTCATCTTCAAAAAACTCTAAACTTTCAAAATTATATCTTCTCTTAAACCTAGCAACACGTTCAAATGATTTACCATTCTCATCAGTAGCATATTCATGGATAGGAACCTTACCTGTTGTAGCTAAATGCTTAGCAACACACTTAGGAAGAGTTCTAATCTCACCATCTTTTATAGTATAAGTCTTTACACCATCTGCTTTGTATTTACGATATGAGAACGTCATTGTTCCACCAGGGACTTCGTCATAAACAAACTTCCCTTTGACTAACTCGTTATCTCGTTCCCTTCGCTGATTAAGTACTTGACTCTGTGATCTTACGGGAACACTAGTGTTATCAACACGAGTGTTATCAACACGAGTGTTATCAACACGAGTGTTAT
>Ga0222685_1000287_pt1 | contig 12229 bp, 15 predicted proteins | sample AntAcemetage1077_FD_179836 | JGI IMG/M metagenome (GOLD analysis project Ga0222685, IMG submission 179836) | Saline water microbial communities from Ace Lake, Antarctica - #1077 | ecosystem: Environmental > Aquatic > Non-marine Saline and Alkaline > Saline | place: Antarctica: Ace Lake...
CAAAACAAAAGAAGCAGCCGAACAAGCATTAAAGGAACTAAACAATGAATAACTTGAAACCATGCCCTTTCTGCGGTGCAAGGGCTGAAGCTTACGCCTTCGACCCTACTTGTGGCTCACCTTTAGGGTATCTACTACGCAAGGTTGAGTGTGTAATATGTAATAGCGGAACAAGTGGGTTTGACACAGAAGAACTAGCAGTAAAAGTATGGAACACAAGAACTTTAGACACCAAGATAAAGCACATAGATGGGTTGATTGAAGAAAGATATAATTTTATATCAGATGAATATAGAAAAGGGTTAATGGACGTAAGAAAAATACTATTGGAGGATTAGATGACTACTAAAAAAGGAACACCAAAACAAGACGGCAGCGGTAAGGGTACTAGAAAAAACAAAGGGAGAGGCGGTTGTAAGTCAACCAAAAAAGAAGGTGAAGGAAAGAAGCAAACCAGGAGGATTAAATGAACTGGAAACAATTACTAGGACTCGCAGGGATTTTATTAGTTATGTTTATTTCAGCAGCAAAAGGACAGGATTATGAAATGGCGACATTGATGGAGAACTACAAACCAATTAGTGTGCCTGACTTTCACCCTTTCTTTATTAAGTACGAAATTCAGTATGAGGAAGCTGAATGTATTGAAACTTGCACACAGCGCATCTTCGACAACATGGTTTTAGAAGTATGCTTTAAATGTGATGAGATGGTTAAAATCTGCAGGTACTTTGAGTCAGAAGGGCTATCAGAATGTAGTTACTACTTTAAGGCCAAGAGATGAGAGTAGAATACGTAATACCAAACTATGAAAACCCATCGTTACTAGACATGTGTATAAGTAGCATTAGGAAATACAGCGATGCAAGCATTATTGTATGTGACGACAATTCATCAAGTGTAGTGTTATTTGACATAAGAAAAGTATGCAAGAGTTATGCCAAAGTAAAGCTACTTACTAACTTCTGGAACTCAGGCTTTGGGCATAGCTGCAATCTTGGCATGGCGGCAAGTAATGCAGATGTAGTCATCCTTACTAACTCAGATATTATATTAACAGAAGACATTGAGGCATCTACCATTGAGGCATTTAAGAAAGATAGAAAGCTAGGCATCATGGGTTACTTGCTTATGTATCCCAATGGCACGATACAACATGGCGGGCATTTCTATCCAAATGATAGGCACGAATACTCAGGTCACAGAGATTATAAGTTGCCACTTGAGCAAGCATGTGAAGCCAAGAAGTCAAACTACAATATATCTGTAACAGGTGCATTAATGGCAGTACGCAAGAGGATGTTTGAGAAAATTGGCGGGTTCAAAAGGGACTACATGTTTTCATGCGAGGACAATGAGTATTGCTTTAGGGCATGGCATACAGGTTACAAGGTTTACTACAATGCAGATGTATCAGCAATACATGCAGAAGGATTTACCAGAGGCAACAACTACCAGGCAAAGGTGCAGTCAAAAACATACCTAAAAGAAAAACGGACATTCCAGCAATATGCAGCAGACATACAGCTATATGACTTTAACGAAATAGACAGGCAAATGAACAAGGCAAAAGGAATCGCAGTGGAGGCAAGGCCAAAACGTATCGGTGTAATCAGGGCAGGAGCTTTAGGCGACTGCATACTTGCTACAGGTATAATCAACGAATTGAAAAGACGGAATCCAGATAGCCATATATACGTGGCGACACTATGTCCTTATCCGTTTGCCGTTAACAAGAATGTAGAAAAGGTATTCCACGACCCACGTAAGATGGTAGAACAAGTGGACAGAGTATTCAACCTTGACTTAGCATATGAGAAGAAGCCACTTATACCAGTAACACATGCTTACGCTGAGGTATGCTTTAAGTCATATAGAGTAAAGAACATAAGACCTACTATAGATAGCATCCCTGACATAAGGGAGAAGGTTAAAGCCAACATTGTAAAGCTTGTGCCTGACGACAAGAAGATAGTAGTCATTCATGCTGGCTATGGCTTCTGGGAGATGAAGCACTTGGACAAGGAGCATTGGGTTAAGGTAGCAAAGTACTTAGTAAATAAAGGGTATGTGCCAATATGTGTTGGAGCTAATGCCGATTATGTTATCCCTGATACAGTGGACCTTGTTGGCAAGATGAAGTTGCATGAAATATTCGAGCTGATAAATCTGTCTGACTTGTTTGTGTCTTGCGATGGTGGCATTGCTCACTTGGCATCATGTACCAATACTAAGATGGTTACGGTTTACTCAGTAGCAGACCCAAAATCATTTGTATGGCGATGGGATAACACAGTAATAGTTGAGCCTAATACAGAATGTAAGTACTGCAGAAACAAGGTAGAGCCACCAGTAACAGGAGTATTATGTAAGCACGGTGACAATAGGTGCATTAAGAGTATCACGGCAGACAATATTATATCTGGAATAAAGAAAATTGAAGGGGGAGATGATGATGAAAATAATAGCGAGACTAATAAACGTTGAAGATGGAACAAGTTTCTATAGAGGGCATGGTCCACTAACTGAATTGCACAAGACTAATAGACTAGTACATGTAGACTTTACACCAGAAATAAACTTCATCAATGCAAAAGGGTATGACATGGCTTTCTTTCAAAGGCCATTTCACCCAGTACATATAAAAGAGATGAAGACATGCAAAGAAATGAACATGCCTATAGTTGTTGATTATGATGATAATTACTACAATGTGCCAACTAATAATAACTTCTATATGTTAAACAAAGTGACAAAGTGCGATGTGAAAGCAGGGATTGATGAGTGCTTAGAACTTGCAGACAAGATCATCGTGTCAACAGAATATCTAAAAAAAGTATATAAGCATGAGGACAAAACATATGTAGTCAACAATGCATGGGATGACAATGTGTTCACGTTACCGTGTAAGGTAAATATGGAAAAAAAGGTGTTGTGGCGAGGAGGCGAAAGTCATTCCATTGACTTTGCAGTGTTTGAAGACTCACTAAATAAAATAGTTACAGACAATAAAGACTTTGAGTTTTACTTCCTTGGATGCCCTGCACAGTCATTATCACAGCACAAAAACGTCACAACTATGCCACTTATGACAGTTGGTAGGTACTTCAATGTAATAAGGGAGATGAAGCCGTCACTAGTCTTAGTTCCATTAGATGAGAGGCCGTTTAACCTGTCCAAGTCTAACATAGCAAAGATAGAGGCTACAATGTGCGGTGCATTATCTGTATGCCCTAATTGGAGTGAGTGGAAGTGGGACGAAAATGAAATGAATTTAGACAACGAGCATTTATATAATAATGTTGCCGAGTTCACTAAGCAATCAAACTTCTTAATTGATAGGTTCAGGACCAATGACCGTACTCTACAGCTCGACTATGAATACCTAAGAGACTTCATGACATTTAGATATAGTTTAAAGGCGATGAACAGCAAGCGTTACAATATCCTAAGTGGTGGACGTTAATGAAAAGGGAGCAACGAACCATCGACAATACAGACTGGGATAACTGGGATGAAGTTAGCGAGTACTTAGATGACAACGGTAAGGATTTACCTGACGAAATATGGGAATCATTTGTAGATAAGAAAAAAGATGACAACTACGACTATATATATTTGAAAGAGAAAAACTTTAGCGATCCGATAATTAGCTCAAAGGGTGTTGAGGTAGGCAAAAAGATATTGCATAATGCATTAAGGAAATACTTTTGCATGATAAACAAAATGATATTGCTAAAGCATGACCAGTTCAACATGTTCATATATAATGGCAAGCACTATGAATCAAGAAGCATTAAAGAAGTAGATAAGTTCTTATACGACAACGTGTTACCTTATGATAACCAAGAAGGCTTAAAACCTCTTGACTACAATACCTTTAGAGTTAACTTACTTGCACAGAAACGAGAAGACAAGAACTTCCTTATCAATAAAACTATGGGGTATCTTAATTTCAAGAACTGTATTCTTGATGTAAATACATTAGAAACAATGGACCACACACCTGATTTGTTTTTTACATACATGATTAATTATGACTACACAACAAGTAGTGAAATGACACCTGTATGGGACAAGCTACTAGGGATTATATGCTGCAATGACCCTGAACTTATGGATACTATCTTATTCTATATGGGATACATGTTTTCAATGGATACAACAAAGCAGTTTCAGTTCTTCCTTATGATGGTTGGCAAAGGTGAGAATGGTAAGACCTACTTTGTTAATGCAATAAAGAAGCTACTATCTCCACCACTATATACCACTGAGAAGATTGGCAAGATGAGCGACAATAGATTTAGTGCTTCTAATTTAGAAAACAAAATAGCAATCCTTACAGATGACGAGAAGAAAGACGTGTTTAAAAACCCTGACTTCATCAAGGAATTAGTAGGTGGTAATGAAACAATGAGCCTTGAGAAAAAGTTTCAGGACTCATACGAAATAAACATATATGCAAAACCAATTATCACATCGAACTATCTACCGTTTCTAAGTGACACTAGTTATGGATTCCAGCGTAGGTTTTTAATCATACCTCTTAATGCTGACACCAAGAAGATGGAGCGGTCAGAGTTAATTAATGATACTAACCATGATACGTTCATGCCCGAAAACCCTGCAATGATTCGTAAATGTCTTAAGCGTTACCGATTGGCACAGCAGGAAGGGTTTACAGCATGTGAGGCGACACGAGATTTACAGAAACGATTGGTAAGATTCTCGTCACAACTTCCAGCGTGGCTTGATGAACAACTAATATATACAGGCAACCCATTACACCGAGTACCTATTAAAATACTTTACGACCTTTACGACTACTCAGTCGAGAGTGGCAAGATTAACAACAAGAAGAAGTACGGTAATTTCAAAATAGAAATGGAGAAGTGGCTTGATGACTATAGGAATCAATACCACAAAGAGAACCAGCTTGAAATATGTAAGGCTGTAATAAGAAAGGGCCTTGTGGCATGTAACTTCTACTTTGATAGAGAACGTGAAACACTTGTTGTCTTAGATGACAGGAAGAAGCCAGACTTTTTAAACTATGGCAACATATCAAACGGAAGATACAGGTACGTACTAGAAGGATTCGTTACTTCAATTAGTGCTAAAGACCCTGGATCACATATTGATATGGCAGAGGAGGTGACATTTGGCTGATTTAATATTTTTCAGATTACTAGACGCAAAGCCAGGACGATTATACATGATACCAGGCAAGGAGAACGAAACACCTTACCAAACAGCAATGCCGTACAACGAAAAAGGCTTTGGTATTTTCTGGTGTCCTAACATGAACACTGAGGCAGATGACCAAGGCAGGATAGCAAGAGAAGCATGTAGAGTCAGAGATAAGGATATAAACTTCTGGTATTGTGACATCGATGAAGGGACAAAAAAAGAGCAGTGGTTACGTATAAAGAAAAGTCCTCTACGTCCTTCATTGTTAGTGGAGACAAAGAATGGTTTCCATATGTACTGGAAGGTGGACAAAGCGACAACTGAGAACTTTGCGATAATAGAAAAGAGAATCATTCAATCGTTTAATGCAGACAGGAGAGCCAAGGACATTGTTAGGCTTCTAAGGATGTGGAGCTTCAATCATTGGAAAGACGCAAATGATCCTTTTCTTATTGCCATTAAGATTCTCAACATGAAGCGTAAGTATACAGAAAACCAGATGCTTGAGGCATTTCCACCAAGTGAGAGTGAGCTTAAGTCTTTAAAGAATAACGACCGAGATATAATTAGAAGGTATGCACCTAGTGAGGCAAGGGGTGATAACATATACGATAGAATAAAATCAATGAGCCAGAAAGACTTACTAGAGCGACTATCAGGAACACTGTATGTCAACAATGAAGTCTATGACATCAAGTCCACAACTAATGGACACTACAATATATACGTTGATGGAAAGAGTACGAGTTGCTTCATCAATGCAGAGGGTCAAATAATTGCCGACAAGAACTTTGGGCATAACATCATTAACTGGCTCAAGTGGTACAACCACACACCGTCAGAAATATATCAGATACTAAGGGAGATAGTGGGGGAGGCTTTTTAATGAAATGTAGACAAATATATAAGTTATACGACCATCAGGCTAAGACGGTTGATGTGTGCGACAAGCGAGACTTTTTCGCCTTACTATATGACACTGGAACAGGTAAAACGCCTACAACTATTGCCATCCTTCGGGAGAAATTCGCACAACGTGGCGAGTTCTTTAAGGTACTTATTATCTGTCCATTAAGTATATTGCAACAGTGGCACGGAGAATGGGTAAAGTTTGGCGGTGAAATGTATAGGGACAAAGTATCAATCGTTACAGGTACAGCCAAGCAAAAGAAAGAAGCACTGAAAGTAGACGTGCCAATATATATAACAAATATCGACACCGTAAATAGTAAGGCAATGTTTGAGTGCTTGATGAAACATAAGTTTGAGTGTGTAGTGGTTGATGAATCACACCAAATAAAAGGAGTCAATTCAAAACGGACAAAGAACGTTACCAAGCTAGGCGAGAAAGCTAAGTATAAATTTATACTAACAGGTACACCACAGACTAACGGTATCCATGACCTATGGAGTCAGTACAACTTTCTATGCCCTGGTGTTGTATTCCATGAGAACTTCTTTGTGTTCAGAGGTACTTACTTCTATGACAAGAACGCAGGAGCAAGGCATCGAATGGGGCCTAAGTACTTCCCTAATTATGTCATTTGCCCAGGAGCGTTAGAAGAAATAATGGCAAAGATATACACAGTATCACATGTGATAAGGAAAGAAGATTGCCTAGATTTACCTGAGCTAGTGGACATAGTCAGACATGTTGAGATGACACCTGAGCAGAAGCGATTGTACAAGGACATGGAGCGTGACTGCCTTGCCGAGCTAGGTGACAAGCAAAGCGTTGCAGCAATGGCAATGACTAAGGGCATGAGACTACAACAATTAAACAGTGGCATATTCAAAGATGACGAGGGCGAGATAACAATGATCGAGAATAACAGATCAAAAGTATTACAAGAGATACTAGAAAGTATTAACCCTGATGCCAAGATTATCATCTGGTCTGTATTCATTGCTACATATAAAGACATCGAGAAGGTATGTGAAAAGATAGGCAGAAAATGTGTTTCTCTTACAGGTCAACAAAGCAACGCTGAAAAACAGAGGAGCATTACCGAGTTTCGTACAAGTAGAGATTCCAACACACTTATAGCTAACCCTAAGAGTGGTGGCACTGGGCTTAACCTTACCGAAGCAAGTTATAGCATCTACTATACTAGAAACTTTAACCTAGAAGAAGCATTGCAAAGTAGAGCAAGGAACTATAGAGCTGGTAGTAGTGACCTGCACAAAAAGATAACAATGATACATCTGACTATTCCTGAGTCTATTGATGAAGTAATATCTAAATCACTAAGAGAGAAGGAAGACCTGCATGACTTGCTAATGGATTACAAGAAGGCAAAACAATGCGAATAATATTTGGTGACATGGACCACATCATAAAGATTGATAACAACTATGACCTTTTCTATAATGATAAGTATTGCGGTAAGTATAATCATGGCAAAGGAATTGTCTTAGGTTTAAGAAAACGAGTAAGATGTTTCACAGATAAAGAACCTCTTAAATTCCCTAAGTTTATAATGGATTCAGTGATACCATTTGACCATCTAGCCATTGCTACAGAGAAAGAAGCATTAAAATTTAGCTGTCTACATAAGATGTATAGTCCAAGTGACGAGAATTACTACTTTATAATGAGAAGTGAATGTGATTATGCAAGAATAAAGAAAGTAAACTGTTGACAAGTAAGGTAAAAAGATATACCTTTAAAGAAAAACAGGAGTTAATTAAATGAATAACATAAAGTTAGTAAAGTATGAGGAGATAGCAGAATTACTCAATACTACAGTAGGACACGTAAGAAGCATGGTATATAAGAAGAAAATACCATACATCAAAATAGGAGGTTACATCAGATTTAATTTAGAAGCAATCAACGATTGGATTGAGGCACGATCAAACGATTGCGAAAAATAAAGGAGGACTTATGGAAATAAAAGAATTTGACGATTTGTGTTTAGAGTTTCAGCGATTGAAGGATGAGAAGTCAGAGTACGTCAGGATAGCAAAAGACTTAGAGGTACACATAGCAGAAAAAGAAAGAGCGATACTTAGTGAACTAGAGACTAATGAACTAGATCGTTTCTCTTTCTCTAATGGCCTTGTGTCAACTACTCACAACTTATCTTACTCAAAGGTAGACAAGGTAGCATTTAAAAACTACATGAAAGAGAAGGGCCTATGGGAAGGTCTTGCCGACATAAATTCCCAGACATTGAAAGCGACACTAAAAGTAGAGGAAGCCAAGGAACGTGAAAAAGGTAACTTCGACTTCCAAGTACCAGGACTAGAGATTAGTACTATTTCAAAAATATCAATAAGGAGAAAATCATGAGTAAAGAATTAAAAATAAAAGAAGATACAAGCGTAGCAATCGATGACAACTTTGGAGTGGCAGACGGTCTTAGTGCTTCTGACCTTACAATCCCAAGTATTAAAATTGGACAGGCTATTACTGCAGAAGTTAAAGCTGGTGAGATTAAGTATGGAGAAATCTTTGAATCAGTCGGCACAGAAGTACTTGCAAAACCAGGTGAAAAACTAGAGGCAATATTCCTAAAGGTAGAAAAATGCTTATTCGTTACAAGCGGTGAGAAGGGTAATAAGTTCGAACGAATTGACCCATTTGTAGAAGGCTATGACTACACAGAAGAAGTAAACGGTGTGAAATACCAGAAGTCTTTGTCATACAGATACTATGTTGTACTTGCTAAAGACATCAAGGCAGGACTACCATTCCCATGCGTTCTTAATTTGATGAAGTCTAACATGAAGGTGGCAAAGAAACTAAATACTATATTCAGCAAGATGAGACTAGCCCAGAAGAAAAGCCACGAATTTGTATTTAATATCTTTGGCTCAGAAGTAGGTTCAGACAATGGCACATACTATGTTTTCAACGTGAACCAAGAAAGAACTACAACAAAAGAAGAATCAGAAGCTGCTAAATTTATCTTCGACATGATCGGTAAGACTAAGTTAAAAATTGACGATGCACCTGTTGACCGAATAGAAGCAGACCCAAGCACAAAGAAGAATATTGAAGACGACTTACAGTTTTAGTGAAGCAACCAGAAAGCATATTCAAGGATAAGGTATTCCGTGACCTACGTAAGCTTAGTGACATTTGGTTTTTTAAAACCCATGAGCTAAGCTTACTGGGGATACCAGACGTTATAGGGTGTAGGCATGGAATATTCTTCGCATTAGAACTTAAAAAGGATACAAAGTCCAAGCCAAGTAAGATGCAGTTATATATTCTTAGTAAGATAACAAAGGCAGGGGGTTATGGGGTTGTTACTTATCCTGAGAATTGGCCCAGTGTATACGATGAAATCAAAAAGAGGTAGTAGGGTGAATACTACCTCTTTGGGTTATATAGTCATGGGGAGACTATCTTTTTTTATCTTGCCACTCTTTATTAGCTTTGTGACCAGCTACTAGATAAGGATTTGCTTCTCGTCTTATTTTATTTACTCCACCAAGCACATCGCCCATATTACTCATTAGATTATCAGACATTAAGCCAAGTCCCATTTTTCTCATTCTAGTTGGAGCATCTAAAAACTTAACAGCCGTCCTTGCTAAACCTAATTTATTACCCATAACAAGTTGAGACTGGTCATATGAATTAAGACTAGAACCTACATCTGTTTTTGCTTTTCTATATCGTCTAACGTCGATAGCAATCCCATCTGTTTATTAGCATCATCAAATTTTTTTAAATCAGCACCTTTTAAATTGTTTCTTATTTGTTCCTTATATCCTCTCGCTAAATTAGCATCGAACATTTCTACATACTTAGACAATTTATCAGGGATATTTCTCTTTTTATAAAGGTCGCTTACTTTGCCAGAATGAAAGCGTTTCTTACCTAATGCTTCTGTAATTGATAAATAAGGCTTCTTCTTAGCTGCTTCTATAATTACTTGTAACTCTATTAAATCATTATAGTTTGCTCGTTTCTGATCTATGTCTACCATCAAGTCAGCTATTGCACCTTCTGCTGATTTATCTACTAGCTCTGCTGTCTTTACAGGTTTGTATGGCAAATCTACTACTTCTTTTTTTACTGTAAGTATATCTTTAGGAGGTATCTTTACATCTTCTAATTGATTCTTTAAAGCAGGATTAGAAAAAGCTTCCTTATACTCTGTCCTGCCTTCACCTAGTTGCTTTAAGTAATCCTCATAATGAGCAGCTTCTCTCTCTGCTTCTGTTGTTATCCTTCCAGTTTTCTGTCCTGCTGCTGATTCAAGTGCATCAACTACATCTGTTGTCTCTTTTGATCTTGTACTCTTTACCAAGTCTATATCAGTTCCTTTTCTTGTCTTTGTTATACTTTTTTTGCCTAATATATCTGTTGAAAAATTATCTAGTATATCTGATTCATTAACACCTGATGACATTGTTGTCTTTTTATTAGTGCTTAATATATCTGGAGCAATTACTTCCTCTGGAACGTAATCACCACCTATAGTTTTCTTTGTCGCTTTTATTTTTGTATATTGGTGTGACTCAGGTACTGATTTCAATGCACTCAACATCTTTTCATTCTCTGCTTGTTTAAGTGGAGCTAAGACACTTCTATCCATTTCTTTTGATACATTAACCACTTTTTCTTTTTTCAGAAAATCAACAAGCGACGGATATTCATCTAATGACTTAGTAGAACTTCCACGCATTTGCCTTTTAAATATGTCATCTAAATTACCAAAAGACTTATCAAATAACCAGTTTCCTGTTTTTTTTGATAGCTTTTTTATCTTATCCACAGGTATTTTAGCTATGGGAGCATATCTACCCGCTAAAAGACCATCGCCTACATCAGAAACAGCACCAGCTATAGTAGCTGCTGTTTTCTTTAGACCTGCTGCCTTTAGCCTTTCTGATCCTGGTGTTATTTGGTCCTCAGGTTTAGATGAGAATATTCTCGGTACTGATATAGCTTTTGTTAGATCTCCCTTATTATAAACCGATTTAATAAAATCAAACCCTGTTTCTTTATTTACTAGTTCAGATAACATTTTAGATCTAGGATCATTCCCTAACCCTACCTGAGCACCAAATCTAGTTACTTTCTTTGCTAGTTCAGATAACATTTTAGATCTAGGATCATTCTCTAACCCTACCTGAGTAGCAAATCTAGCTGCTTGTGTACCTACATCTTCAATATAACCTAAACCTTTTCCTACTGTTTGTGTAATAGGATTTTCAAGTATAGATTTCGCAACACCAAGGCCTTCTTTTCCATAATCAATTAAAGGATCTAATACTGTATTAGTAGCATTTGATGCCATGTCAGCCATTTTATTCCATGTACTTCTTTCAGAAATAAATAAATCTATTTCATCTAATGAAGCATTATCAGGAACAGAATATATTATACCATCTACTCTTACTTTTTTAACTTTCATTATCTGACCTCTACTAATTTACCATTTTCATCTCTGACAAGATCTATTACCTTATTTTTTTGTTCTTGTTCTTGTTCTTGTTCCATACCTACATATTGTCGTTTTCCTTTATACTTAATAGTAGATGTTAATTTATCTATCATTTTCATTTTGCTATTATATCCAGAATCTATTATATCTGGATATTCAGCCATCAGTCTATCTTCATATAAAGCAGATTTCTTAGAATTTAGTATAGTTTTATAAGAGTTATTTTTACTTTCTATTTGTATATTCACTAAATCAATTAAAGGCTGTAATTCTTTTTCTGAATATCTTGCCTTTGCTCCAAGTCTAGCTGTAAACGCTGTGATATAAGTTTCTATTGTTTTAAAGAAAGATAATTCTCTTTCCCTAACAGCTATATTACCTACATCGCCCATGATACCTCTTATATATAATGGTAATGCTGATTCTACTTTTCTTACATCTCCATCTTCAAGAGCGTTCCTTAGCCCTGTCATTGCCGTATATGTCTTGTTTATATCTTTTGCAGGTACAGCCTTATCATACCTATCTTCCACTTCTTTAGATAGGTTAAATTTAAACTTTCGTTCATCTAATGAATCTTTGTCTTCTTTCTTTTTTGCCAATATAGCTAACATTTTATCAGTCTTGTCTTT
>Ga0222685_1000292_pt1 | contig 12125 bp, 22 predicted proteins | sample AntAcemetage1077_FD_179836 | JGI IMG/M metagenome (GOLD analysis project Ga0222685, IMG submission 179836) | Saline water microbial communities from Ace Lake, Antarctica - #1077 | ecosystem: Environmental > Aquatic > Non-marine Saline and Alkaline > Saline | place: Antarctica: Ace Lake...
TAACTTCCAAATCAATTTATTTATTCCTGGAGGACGAGTAAGCACCACAATGATATATAAAGCATCAGAGAGGTTTTTCATACAGCAACAGAAGGGGAAGAAATGTATTTTATTATATCTAGGTGACCATGACCCTTGTGGGTTAGATATGATATTAAGAGATATTCCTAAGAGACTTATAAATTTAAAAAATGATATTAAGATAATCCCTATTGCTCTAACTAAAAATCAAATCCAAAAATATAATCTTCCAACAGACCAGCTAACTAAAAAGAAAGATAAAAATAAAGATTGGTATTTCCACTTAGCCGATACTGATAAATGTTGGGAACTAGACGCACTAAAACCAAGGGTTATACAAGAGATTACTAAAAAATTTGTTTTAGAATATTTAGATATGAATAAATATAATTTAGTAGTTGAGCAAGAGAAAAAAGATATTGAGAAGATTGAAACGGGGTTCGGTAAACAATGAAGAAAGTAATACATAAATACCGAGGGGAAAGAATAAACGGAAGACAAGTTAAGATAAGCGACCTAATCAAACTTAACGAGAAAGACCAAGAGATATTCAATAAATATATAACAGACATCGAAGGATCGGCTGGAGAGAAACGAGTTAAGAAGTTAATCCGAGAACTTCTAGTTATCTATGATACTTCTGAGGTCGGTTTAAATGATTGGGACTATGATACTCTAAGCCAATTTCTAAAAACATTAAACAATACGGAGATGGCGAAGTATACAAAGAACGATTATAAGAAGAACTTAAAATCATTTCTAAGGTTTCAGTATGACGATTGGAATATAAGATTTAAAGGATTGAAACACCCAGGACTTAAACAGGTTAATCCAGTAAACCATGAGAAGATTTCTAAGGAGACTTTGATTAAACCGAATGAGTTTGAGTTATTGGTTCGAGGATGCGATAGGCCTATGTTTCGGGTATACGTCCATTTAGCATATAAGTCGGCTGGTAGACCAGAAGAATTATTGAAGCTTAAGTTTAAAGATTTCAATTTTGATACTGGAGAATTGAAACTGGATAGTTCTAAAACGGGGAGAGCCAGAAGAATATTTGTAGATGAAGAATGTAAGCTTGATATATTAAACTACAAAGAAAATCAATACGCTTATCCTAATCCAATAAAAGAAGATTACATTTTTGTTAGTCCTGTTAAAAGAAGTGTTCCAGTAACCACGCCAACTCTTTATTCATATCTAAAAACTCTATCTAAAAAGAAGATTGGAAGAACGGATATAACGCCATATTTGTTTAGACATACCCGATTAAACTTTATGAGAAAGAAGTTATCACCAGACGCTTATGAGGACTTCTCAGGGCATAGTTTAGAGGTGGGTATGAAGTTCTATTCACATAACGACGCTGATGATTTAAGAGAGGAGTTGTTCTCGAAGGTGTTTGATAAGGTTGAGATTACACCAGAACAAAAAAATGAACTTGCCGAATTAAAGAAGCAGTTTAAGGATTATGTTCTTGCACAAAAAGACGCATGGGGTTTAATGAAAAGATTTATGAAACAAGAGGAGGCAAAGGAGAAATGATATATCACTTCGTTCAGAATCTGAACGAAGTTCCGTCGATAAACCAAGAAACCGTGCAGCTAAAATAACAAGTTTTTCACATGATACATTATCAAAAACTAAACAGCTTAAAGAACAAAAAGAAGACGAAGTAATATCTATATTTCTTAATGCAGAATTAAAAAGAACCCTTTATTAGTAAAGTCAATTATTGACAAAACTAATATATCGACGGTGAACGAATTATTAGAAGGTAAAAAACAAAGTGAAGTAGCTAATAATTATGGAATTACACAAGGAGCAGTCTCACAGAAATGGGGAGATTTCCAAAATGAATTATTAGAGAAATATGAAATGAATTATGATAAAATAGTTGTAAAAGAAAAGAAGATATTCTAAAGCCAATAGCGAAGGTAAATTCATTATCAAATTTAAAACAAAATGTCTCCGACAGTAAGAAATCTGACACTCGGGGGAGGGTTACAGAACAAATAGCCAAAGCATCAAAAGTATCTCACGACACAGTTTCTAAAGTTAAATTTATTGAAGAAAAAGCAGACGTAAAACAAAGGAAAGATTTATCTGCCCCAGAGATTTTCAATTAATAAAATCTATACTGTTTTGAAAGACTTGTATTCTTTTAATAAATTCTTGATAAACACAATGTCTTTATAATCTTCACCAAATAACTTATCCTTAGGAAATGAATTACTAAGCTTTACAGATACTGGTTTACCAGATTGATGTTCTTTCTTTTCCGTTGTTACTATTCCCATCTTTTCCAAAGAATTAATATGTTGCCAAATAGTTCTGTAATTATATTTTTCTTTTCTTTTCTCTAGTTCTTTTTGTATTTGGGAAATTGTGTATTCACCGTCAATTAAAATAAATATTATTTTAGTTCTAACCAATGAGCCAGACAAAGAAAACTCTAGCATCTTAACATAACTTTCCATTTCTTGTTTGAATGATTCTACCATAAATACTAATTGATTTGTTCCTTTAAATAGTTTATGGTTTTATGATACAACATTGTTGTAACTCCATAATAGCTAAATGGCTTTATGCTAAATATGACATAAAGGCATAAGTTTAAATAGTCGAATGCTTTATGGTTTTTAAGTAATTAAGTAATAAAACACTATGGCATATATACAAATTTCATTAACAGAAAACGACAAAAAAATGTTAGAATCAGCAGGGCAACTTGTTGGGCTTAAAACTTCAACGTTCGTACGGATGGCTGGTTGCGATAGGGCAAGAAAATTAATCAAAGAAAATCAAGTGGAGGATTCTGCTTAGTCGGTTTTAAAAGATGGTGAACAAACGAACTAAAATTATTACTAATTCTGGCTACAAGTATTTAGGTGAGGAAGTTTCTAGGGATGAAATCTTTATTGAGATTCGAGATTTAAGGGAAGGACTGATTAAAATTCCAATAAGCAATATTTCATTTATGAAGGAGGTTCAATCATGAACTCCCAAATACCGCTTTACGATTTCCAGGCGACCGAGCCGGATAAAACCCTCCAGCTTAATGAATACCATTTCACTATAGCATTAAATGGAGAATTTTTGAAAAGTAAAAACCTTCAAGAGTTTGAAGAAATTTCGAGTTGGAATAATTTTTTATTTTCTGGAATAGTGAAAAGCAATCAGTTTGTTCATTTTAAAATAGCCCAGACATGGTATAAAAAACTATTCTCCAGATTACAAACATCCAAAACAATCGAAACTGGCGTGTTTGATATTCACCTTTTACAAACCGAATTAAGTTCTCATATTTCTAAAATTAAAATTGGAGGTAAACAAATACCAGAGACTTACGAATTGCTGTAGAAACAAGCCCTGTAAGTGTCATAAGATGCACTTACACGCAATGTTTTGAGCAAGTCACAGGTTTATGGTATAATCCATCACAATATGCAAACTACGCCTAAAAACAACCCATATGAAAGAGAAGTTTTGATTATAAAATCTCATGTAAGAAAATGGTTTAAAGACCATAACATCAGAGTTCAAGACAAAACTTATCGTGCTGTGAATGATGCACTTATCGAAATCTTAGAGAAATCTATAATTAGAACTAAATTATCTAGGATGAAGACCGTTTCTCCTAAACACGTTTAAGATGGTATACCAAAACGATTTTTTATTATGCGGTGGGGTTGTTCCCTGCTGTGATTTTTCTTTTGAGGATAATGATGTAACGCCTACTGGTGATTTTTGGGCTGATATTAATTCTCTAACTAAATTAAATAATCGAGTTAGGACACTAAGTCGTTTAGGTCATTATGACCTTAGTGACTTAAGCGACTTAAGAAGTTGGGAAGAGCTAAACAAATCTCTATCCGTTCAACAAAACGGTAGAGTTAGGTTAGTCACTACTTTGTATATACGGCCTAAGTGTCCTAGTGTCCTAAGCATTTTTTGAAGAAATTAAACAATGGAAAAAATAACAAAAACACAGCAAATAAACAAGAAAGATGTAAATAATTTTATGGATTTTCTAGACCATAAGACTTTTTGGTTACATATTTTCAACCCAACAATAGCGGGAGAATACCAAAAAGGAGATATGAAAAGCCTATTTAGTTCAGATCGAAAAGAAATAATAAAAGAGATTGAGAATAAAGAAAAAGAAGAAGTTAAACAACTGGGGGTGGATTTAGAATGAATGATAAACACGCAGAAGAATTGATTAAGGCATTGGATGAAATTGATAGTACGTTAATGAGGATTGCTAATTCTCTTTCTTCATTGGTTAGTGTGCAGGAGGGACAGTATGGGAGTTGATATGAAACCTAGTTATTTTGGTAAGTGCTACGCCTGCAAGCAGATGAAAGAAATTGTTAGTTGTATTTCATGGGCTACACAAAATGGTTCAGATGGTAAAAAAGTATTTGGTGGATATAGAAACTTTTGTGCTGATTGTGAGAAAGAATTAGGGATTGGTGTTAATCGTGCTGTGAATGTTAAGAAGCTTTCTGATATTAAAGAGAAAGTTGATTTGTCTAAATATCGGAAATGTTCTAAATGTAAAATGTATTATTTGAATAGCTGTGATTATTCGAGTATATGTTTAGTTTGTTATGGGAGGGCGAAAAATGTATGATGCGGATAAGCCTTATTATTTGAAGATGTTAAAGGATTCTGGGACGTATAAGAAGGATGAAGAATATTGTGTTTTAGGCGTTGATGCTTCTAATTTAATTAATACAGGTAAAGCTAAAGTAATTACTAAAGAGGAGTTTGGAGATACTGGGTTTAACGCTGTTGAAGAATTAGGTAATTCTGTTTATCAATGTTCAGTATGTAATAAGGATTTGGAACTAGATGAAGAAGTTGATGGTATTTGTATTGATTGTGAACTGACAAGAAAAGAACAGATGTTTTATGAAGAAGATACGGATTACTATTTTAGGATAGATAAGGATTGTGAAGTTGAGGGAGTTGAGTATAAAGGTGGGTGGAGTTATATTGTTAATAGTAAACAGGCGTGGCTATTGAATATGTCTAAGTATGCTAATGAGATAGACAAGGAAGCTTATGGCAATGCTCCTAAAGAACCAGAGGAAGAAGATGAAGATTCCCCTCAAACATCCACAAGCCCAAAAGAATTGCTTAAAGATGGATTACGAGGACAGGTATTAGAAGTTATACAGCCGAATATAATTAACTGGATTGAGGAAGATAAGGATTGGGAGAAAGAAATAAAACCACGTCTAACTTTAGCTTTAAGTTCTGGAGAAGTTTACAACGAGGATAATATTGATTTATTCTTTATGGGACATTTTAAAGATAAAATTAAAGGTAAGTTGCAGTTAATCGAACAACACAAAGAAAGAATACCAATCATAAAAAGATACGTTAAGGAAACTGATATTAAAGAATGGGATGAGAAGAAAGGGAGAGAAGTTAAGACAGGGAAGACAGAACAGATACAAAAATATCTTATGATTGGAGAAAAGCTTGATGGCCGTTCTGCCGGTATATGCACAGAAACTTATAGCGAAGATATGAATATTTATCAGTTAGTAAGTGAGGACAATAAAAAATATATTGTTTTTTGTAAAGAAGACTTACCTAATTGCTCTTGTGAGTTAGAAGGTATGATTATGGAAATGGAAGACAATGCAGATATTACTAAGAACTTAAAACTACCATCCATTACTAGAGGGTTCTTAATGAAATCTTTTGATCCTTCGGTTAAAATATTAACACGAGAGCAGATAATAGACTTTACAAAAACTAGAGGTATAAACTTAGAGAGATGGGATAATTTCTTGGGTTATCACGAACTAGGCTCAATAAATAGATTTTCAGAAGAGTTCACTAGGTTGAGGTCTTCATGGATATTAAGCGGTAAGAAAGATGGATCTCCTATGCACATTATTGTTTATGGTATACCTGGAAGTAAAAAGTCTGGATTGCTAGAAGGAATTAGTTATAAATTCTCTGATAATAATATTATTCTTGAGGGCGGTAATTCTACTATTAAGATGTTGAAACCTGCGTTTAAAGAAAAACCTGCAACACTAGGACATTATGCAAACGCCGAAAGGGTTGCTTTGGTTGATGAAGTTGGAAAGATGGCGGAGAACGAATTAAACAAACATCAATCATCAATTCAAAACATTTTCGGAGATTGTAATTTCTTATTTGACCATAAGAAAAGGATTGTTGGTTCTGGTAATAACAATGATTGTAGTGTTGAAGCTACGTTTAAGGGGCTTGAGGCAACAAATCCTATAAGTAATATGCCAACAATCGCCCATCATGTAGGGACTATTGATGGTACAAATATGTCTAGGAAGATTAATTGGGTGCAAGATGAGGAAGAAACAGAGTTTTTGTTTAGTGAAGAGGCAATTTTGAGACTTCCCCCTACACACAATACTATATATAAACAATTTTTAGAGGGGGATATTAAAAATATAAAAAACAATATAGATATAGTTGATTGTGTTGGGGGGATTTTCTCTAGTAGGGATGAGTTCCTTACTCTCTTTGACACTTCTAATAGTTTTGAATGTGAGTTGGATAATGATAAAATACAATCAATCTATAATTCAATCCTACAATTAGCACGAGAACCAATGAAAACAACTGTGTGGCAACCTAGAGGACTTAGGCACACTTTCTTATTGATTGATGGATTGGTTAAGGAAAGATGTTTGTTTAAAGATTATGATGTTTCTTTTGAACCAAAGCAAGAAGATTATGATATGGCCGAGAGAATTTTAGTAAGAATGGTAAAAGGTTGGGATACTGACATGTCGCCAAAGGAGGATTTAAAATGATAACCAAAATGAATCCTAAGCATAATACTTTTTGTTTATCTGCGGAAGATGTAAAAGCTATAATGTCATTTACAATCGGAAGAACAGATTTTTATTGGGAGTATTGCAATGGTGTACCATACTGCAAGAAGAAAGAACTTACTGCGGAAGATTTGAATAACCACCTTGTAGGAACTAAGGTATTCGGTGGTTCTCCATTTATTGATAATGAGACTATAATGTTTGGTGGTGTAGATTTTGATGCGCATCGCGATACGAACGATACAGAAGAAGATTATCAGAAAAAAATAATAGAAGCGCAGAGTGATGCAAAAGAAGTGTATGAATATCTGAAAGGTTGGAAGCTACCAGTTGTTCTTAATTCTTCTGGGAGTGAAGGAAGACACGTTAGATATTACTGCGCAGGTGCGCCTGCTAAGAATATTAGGATGTATCTTAAATTTGTTTTGTTTAAATTATTGGGTGATCCAAATAAACATGAGGTATTTCCTAAACAAGATAATCTATGTGAAGAAAGGCCTTATGGTAATCAGATGAAGATGGCTCTTTGTATTCATCCGAAGAAGAAGAAACGTGCTAATGTTATTGCAGGGGATAAGATATTAGGTATTAAGGATAGTATAAAAGTTATGCGAATGGCACTAGAGAACGCCGGAAACATCCCTAAATTTTCACAACAAGATTATGATACAATCCAATCTTTAGATAAATCTTATGCTTATGTAGAGAAATATAATACAGCAGAGTATACCGAATCTATGCAAGATATACCAAAGTATTGTTCATTCTTTGAAGATGTTGCGACTAAGTATTCTCTACCGAGTAAAGATAAATATTCCAGGCATTTCTGTTTGGATTCTAATATGGCTGGGTATGGAATGACACACCCAGAAACAAGAATAGCTTACGCAAATGCACAAGGTCGGACTAGTCATACTGCGTTTGATAATTGGAAGAAGTATTGGATAGATGGTAAACCAGAATTTAAGTGTGGGATGATTGTTGCATATCTTCGTAACCACTCGAAGCATGGAAACAAGAACGCATTAAAAGGATTGAAGAAATGTTTATCTTGTCCTAAGTTTAAAGAATTTATGTTAAAGAAATTGCCAGTTAGAGGTTGGGCAAAATCTATGTCCATAATCAAATTCGCAGAGAAACATAACTTCACTAAATGCCCTAAGTGTAAGAATGATTTTAGGTTTACGGATTCGCATGGTTTTTATGAATGTGATAAATGTAATTATAGAGGCGGATTAACTAAATTTGCAGAATTAATATTGAGGTATAAAGATGAATAAAATAATAATAAATACAGGGCGGACACGTTGCGAAATATGGAGCAGGGTAGTTGGTTATCTTAGACCATTATCAAGATGGAACGAAGGCAAGGTTTCAGAGTTTAAAGATCGCCTTCACTTCTCACTCAAGAATAATAAGGGAGGTAAGAATTAATATGGAAGATAAAAAATTAAAAAAAGTCTATGAAAAGATTAATGACATAAGGATGATGATAGGTGGAACACTCTCAGCTGAAGGTGTCACACATGAAGATTTTGTAAAAGACTTAAATTATGTCAGTGAAGAATTAGACAAGATAGTAGATGATTACAACAAACAATAAATTATTCGCCCCATTATTTTCGGGGCTTTATATTCACCGCCCAACTTAACGGGCAAAAAAAAAAACGTGTTGGTTTACACGTAAAACTAACCGCCCAAAACAAAATGGTAAATAAAACCTACAACAAAATATGCAAGAAATGCAAGAAAGAAACACCTCATGTAATTTATATGGTTTCGAGAATGAAAGGAGTGAAACTTTCCTGTATCAGATGTGACACACATAAACCTAGGCATTTTAATCTCAAAATTTTGGAGGATTCAGAATGAAATATCATCCTAGAAAATCGATATGGATTAGGAGGTGTAAAGTCTGTAACCATGCTTTAGCAACCTGGAATAAAAGCGGATTATGTAATTCGTGCCATAAAGATATTTACAATGATAAAAGAAAAGAAAATACACTCGTAACTAAATTGGAGGAAAAAAACAATGGAAAATGAAAAATGTGAGTGCGTAGATTTGCCAGTTTCATTCTGCCAGAAGTGTGAAACTTTCTACGTAACGCAAGAGAATGGCGATAGGACAGAAATCGTTATCAAAAACAAGCTGGGGTAAAACCCAGTTTCCAATTAAAAATTAAAATGGAGGACAAAACAAAATGGAAAAAGAAATAGAAAACCCCAACAGCTCAGCCTTTAACGAGGCCGTGATGAAGATGGCTCGGTTGAATAAAATCCAGGATAAATGTAATGACCTAAGAGAAAACCATTATGCTTTATGCAAGAATGGTAAATTTGGTTTTCAAAATCATTACTTCAGCCTTGACAGTTTGTATTTAGAAATCTCTGCTAAAGTAACTGACAAAGAGAGAAAAAAGATAAAACCTATGTTAAAAGAATTGCGTGAGATTGTGATGGAGTTAAGGAAACATTTTAAGACTGGAACGTATGCTTATGAAAACAAATGTACATATTCCAAAGAGGTTGAAGAAATAAAAGATAAACTTTATGATAAGGTATATGATGTTGAAGAAGAACTCAGACTTTTAATGGATGTTCACGGATTTAGTACTTTAACTGCAGAGGATGAATTAGGAGACGGATATTAAAATGGTAAGATTGAGATATAACCACAAAGAAAAAGTATGGGATGAAATTCCAGAGGGTGAACCAAAGACTGATAGGGATATAGTTTTTAGTCGCCTCTGGAAGAAAACTTTAGATAGAGCAAAAAAAGATATAGCCCGAGATTTAGATGTGGCCATTTTATTCACGGGTGAGGTAGGAGCTGGAAAAAGCACGATGGCAAAAATCTCATGTAGGTATATGAGCAACGAAAGGTTTAATCCGCGAAAACATATGATTCGAAAAACGTCAGATATTAAGCCAGTAATCAAAGGAGCAAAAACTGGAGAGGACGCAGTTCTTTTTGATGAGATAATAAAAAGTGCAGCAGCCACAAGAACGATGGAGAAGGGAACAAAATATTTCAATGAGGTCATGGATGTCTGCCGACAAAAAAGATTATTCCTAGCCCTATGTGCACCAAACTTTCACCGACTAGGTTCTCAGATTGCCATAGACCGAACAAAATGTTTAGCCAGAATTTATATAAATAACAAGACAGGGCAACGAGGATATTACGCTTATTACGGTCCTAAGAAAAAAGAACAATTATATAGATTTGCTAAATCAAATCATGGAAGTATGCGAGGTTGTCGCCCAAAATATCGTGGAACTTTTGGTGACGATCTATTGAATCGAGAAGTCTATATTGAAATGAAAGACGAAACATTGAATGATACACTAGATAGTTTTGATAAGGATAAACCAAAGGCTCCCAACCCAGCAGAGATTATACAAAAGTTTAAGATAGACCTGGTAAGGAAGCATATGAATAAGCCTGTTAGTGAGGTTGCTCTAATGCTTGATGTGTCCAACCGAACTATTATTCGTATGAGAAACGTAGTGAAGGATGAGTTGTCACAAGAAAATGAGATTTCCAATAATGAAAAACAACTAAATAAGCTGTCAAGCGACATCTCGAACTAATTATATATTATTACTTAAAAAAAATGGATATTCCCACACCCTCCCCATTGAAAGAGAACAAGCTAGGAGATGAGAACGAAGATACATCACCACAAGAAGAGGACACAACAGAGGATAATGAAGATGGTATACCTCACGCTCAGGAGTTTGTTGAACTAGCTTACAAAGATTTTAGTTTTAAAATGGGGAGTTGTGTTTATAATTCTGGGCAGCTCGGAGACATGGCTTTTAAAATGTTTAATCTAATAACTAAACCAGAGGTGAAGAATGAACCAAATAATTCTACAAGTTATCTTCAATAAGTTATGGTTTATCAGATTGTTGAGGTTTATCTTTATGGTAAAAGATAAAGATAGTTCTAAACAGACAGATAAAACTCTTCACAAAATAGGCATAATACGAAATAGGTGTTTATCTTTAAGAGTAAATTCAAAAGAAAACAACAAAATAAATTCACAAAAACAACAAAACAATAGTAAAAAACTTAAAAAGGAGGTATTAAAAAATGAACTCATTTGATTTAGGTGGTTATTTAGTCCCAGTAGTTATTCTCCTTATAGGGATATATTTCGGTTATAGCAGTTATAAGAAGAAGAAAAACGACCCCTCACAGCCTCGCTGAGCGAAGATAAATGGATAGTTGAATAAAGGCTTACGAAGATTAGCCTTTAATTAAATAATAAAATGAAAAATAAAACATTACCCAGTATAAGAATATCTGAACAGACACGATCTAATATAGACAGAGCAGTAGAAAAGTATAACGAAACTTCGTTACAAGAAATAACTACACAAGAATTTAGACGGATAGCTTATGAATTATTAAGCCAGATGATTTTAACAGGTCAAAAAATACCTCTTAAAATTACTGCGAAATAAAAAGGAGTGGGGACAATGTCCCTCAACCGTTTATGGATTAAACAGAGAGAAAGAGTTTGAGTTGTTTATGTTTTTAATAGTATCATCATTATTACACTAACTGCAATCATTCCAAATATAAATACTGGTGATAACGAAAAGAACCCGATTACATTTACAAATATTACTGCCACATTTATAACTACTACCCCAGCAACTGGATTCCACATCATTGAGAATCCAGCAGTAAGTACAATTAACATCCCTAAAAACAATCCATCGTTACCAAATATATCTCTCGCACTCGTTATTATAAGTTGTATTATGTTTTGAGATTCTCCATTCACATCAGCAAAAACAGTAAACGTTCCGCTATAACCACTTAGGTCACAAATTAACGTAGCGGATGATTCAGTTGAGTTTACATCACAAAGGATAACGGATGTTGAGTTAGTTAAACTGCTTTGGATTACTAACAGTTCTCCAATAGTTACAAACCCTGTAGTATTTTCAATATAATCGAATGTAACTATGTTAGTATCTTTATCAAATGTTAGGTTAGTTGAAACATTAATATTATCTCCAAAAGAAGTCCAGGGGAAATCTAACATATCACCAATAGTAAATGTAAGGGTGTATGGTGTACTTTTTGGTATTACTATCTGTTGTGCTGTTTCTAATAATGTTTCTCCATTCTTTATAATTATATGTTTATAATCAACTGTTTCTATTTCATAGAACCCAGCAGTTTCACCGTTTGTATCTGTCTTTGCTATTTGAACAGTTCTATATTCTCCATCAG
>Ga0222685_1000296_pt1 | contig 12102 bp, 12 predicted proteins | sample AntAcemetage1077_FD_179836 | JGI IMG/M metagenome (GOLD analysis project Ga0222685, IMG submission 179836) | Saline water microbial communities from Ace Lake, Antarctica - #1077 | ecosystem: Environmental > Aquatic > Non-marine Saline and Alkaline > Saline | place: Antarctica: Ace Lake...
TTCACCACTAGTGTATGTTATTTTTGGCTTAGTAGTCAGACACGTAACGCCATCTAAATAAACATCCACCTCCATAGATAACGTCTGTGCGTTATCCAACCCACTTGCATTAACAGCAATGGCTACATCTGTTATCTTACCAGATTGTCTTGTTATGTCAAGTAAACCCTCAACATCAGATGTAATCTCACCATTAACGAAAGCTTTGCCAGCAGGCAAACAAAACTCTGTTGCCTGTTTAGCAAAGACCGGAGAAGGTAAAAGTATGTTTTTTTCATTCTGCTTCATATCTTTACCCTCCTATGCTACGGTTAAGTTGTAAATTGCATCCCTGTGATATAGAACAGGAAGTCCCTTGTCTTCAACTCTGACGTAAGTAACCTCAGGGTCTTCTTTATCCCATCTGGATGTCTGTATTCCCCACCTGCGTCCAAGACCATAAGGTGCCATTTTAAATTCGGCAGTAGGAGTGCCTTCAACACTGGCGGTCATAAGTGTAAACTGATCGTCAGGGATGAATCTTTTGCTCATTACGACATAATCCTCTCCAGCCTTATAGGAGCTAGAAGGGGCGGTTGATACAGTAACATAGGAAGACTGTGCTGTTATGGACGCAATAGTCTCGTCCTCATATGTTCCCGCTGATACATCGTAAAAACGAAGTGTGCCACCAACCACGAAATCAGCCGTATCGTCAACGTAAATGTCAGTAGTAGTATCTGTGGTTACGACCTTTGTGATGTTTGCCCTTACTTCATACTTTTCATCGTAAACCATAAGGCTACCGACACCAAGTATCTTGGCAAGAACAGCCGGGTCTGCATTTACGATGTCATGGACTTGACCAGAATAAAGGTCTCCACTACCATAAGTGCTTTTGGACAACAGTGCCACAATTGCAGGGTCGTAGGCCATATAACCTAGAACTATAGAGTTACAGATAGCTATAACCTTATTTGAACCATTAGCATCAGAGAGTACTCTCTTGCCAGCTATAACGTTACTTATGATGTTTTTCTTAGAACCTTCGTCCCACTTGTAGTCAGTAAGCAATGTTACCTGATTTGCGTCAGGAAGTGAGTAGTCAACACTTACATTAAGACCCTTCTCGGTTTCGTATGAAAAAGAACCACCGAAAAGCATCTGTGAAAACATCCACTCTTTACGTCTTTTGTTTCTGTTAATAAGGCCAGCCAACTCTTTCCTAATTCTTTCAGTTGCAGCCATATAGTCTGCTTCAGTTCCTTCTTTTCTTACGTTGTTCAAGAAGGTCTCACCAAAAGACATTTTTTCCTTCCAGTTAGCTGCTTCAGCAGAATGCTTTGCAACTCCATTAGGAAACGTCTCTGGAGATTCTGACATCGGTGCTACAAATGGTGCCATTCCTCTACCACCAGTCTGGCTCTCCCATTTAATTGTAGATGAGGGAGATTTTGACGTTGGGAACATGGATGACAACACCGTATTAACTGGTGATTTAAACTTCTCTATAAATTTTTGTAATACCTTAAGCTTTAGTTCAGGTATCCCACTTGATCCTCTAGGCATAATTAAGTTCTCACTTTCTATTTAAGTATAAAGTTATTGCCGACAACAGTAGCACCAATATCTGTTCTAGCAGCTGCATCATTGCCAACAATCATCCCATTATAAAGGATAGCATTAGAAACAATAACAGGAGCAAGTGCTCCAGCAGCAGTAGAACCAGTCCCCGTGTCAACGGATATTTCAAGCACACCAACACAATCAGAATAACCGTTTGCGTCTGTTCCTGCCTCAACACAAACATATGCGTATTCTGATGCATTAAACGCTACACCACCAATGTTGGTTGTTGCGGTAATAACAGCGTAGCTTGTATAGGTTGTTCTGTCGATAGTTATGATAGCACCAAGGTTCTCAGCATCGGTAAGGTCGAGAGATGAATCTGCAATGCATAATTCATCACCAACCTCAAACTTGTAACTATCTTCTATTGTCACATTTACAACAGGAGTTGTTGCGTGTGTGTTTGAAACAAGATACGCACGACCCGGAGCAACCTCGGCACCAGTAATTAGTGTTGGATTGTACGGAACGTATTTACCAACACCGCCAGCAGCTGACAGGTTTCTAGCCATCAACTGACCAGCCTTTAGAACACCATAGCCAGCCTGCATTGTTCCCTTGAGTTTCAGGGATATTTCAGACTTTGAATCGTACAGAGTACCATAATCTGTCTGTGAACCAAATTGTATATTAGGAGCATCACTCATAATTATTCCCCTCCTTTCTTAGTATCGAAGTCACCTAAGAGAAAGTCTGCGATGGCCTCATCTTCTTTTTCCTCTTTTGCGAGGTCTGTTGCGTCGTTGTCAACGTCTTTAAGACTGAACTTACCACCACCCATTACGGTGTCTGTGGCTCCGTCCTCCTCCCAAGACAGAATCTCTGACTTGCACGCTTCGTTCCAAAGCTCAACATCAAGAATGTCATCCTTAACAAACTTGTCGTGCTTAAGCATGTTGCGAGCCCTGACTGAAAAACATTCAGATACATCGCTTGCATTAAATGCTACCATAAAAATTGAATCGGCATCAAGTTTAAGCTCTTTAGCTGTTCTTATAGCGTCTTTCTTTTCAAGGATAGCCGTTTTAGCTTCACCTTCCTCGATTTGCAACTCCAGTCCTTCTTTTTCTACTTTGAATTTTGCCTCGACTGCATCTCCTGCATCTTTTCTTACCGAAGCCAGAAGTTCTGGGTAGTCTTTTTCAAGCTCTACCAGTGTTTTCTTCTCCATCTGCCCTTCCTCCTTAGAATTACTATTTAGTTCTGTTTCTTTTATTTCTACATTCTCTTCTTTTGGGGTAGCTTCCCCTTCGGACATGTTGCCGATTATATCTATGTCAACATCCACCTCTTCTTTAGAGAATGCAGATGATTGTGTTTTGTTGTCCCATCCGAATACACATACCGACCCCTCGTTAACTACTGCCTTGCGAAATATTGTAGCGTCTGGGCCCTTCATCGTAAACCCGTTAACCTCTGCCGTTTCGCCCTTACCAAGCCTCTGTATTTCACTTGGGTTTACGGATATACTTGCCTGAAATGGGAACCCTTTTTTTGAGTCACGCTGAAAGTCAAGGCTTACGGTTGTGTCTAAGAAGGTTGTTTTATCAGGGTTAACCTTAACCCCAAACTCTTTACCAACCAAAATGTCTTCTGAAAAAGCTATCTTCTTTGAGGTGTCGTGGTTTTCAAGTATGGGTATCTTTTTTGACTGAAAAGATAGGCCTTCCAAGTCAATAGCAAGATTGTCCCAATACCAGTGGTTTTTAATTATACCACCGCTGTAAATGGTCATGTCAAGTTTTAGTGCGTCTTCATCATCCTTACCGAACACGCTTGACGAACACTGGTTGTCAACAAACCTCATTGCTCCACGGGGTATTTTAGTTAGTTTTGCCATTAGTTGTTCTCCTTAATTATTGCACATTACTTACGGTTAAACCGCCTGAATTAATATTGGGTGTAGTCAATCAACCGCTGTTGATATTGCTTATACCTAACCAGGCAATATACTCTTAAAAACCATTCTTTCTTTAAAGCTTAATTTCATTTCGTTTCTCCATTTTACCACAACCTATTGATGGCACGATAAATGGCCACACGTAGGTTTAATAATTGGGTTAGGTATAACGTAATTAATTTCATCTGAATAATCACTCTCAATGCGTGCTGTCACAGCAAAATAATATTTCTTACCTTTTTCCATATTGTAAATAGTTAAAAGGGTGTTATTTCCAGCATCTTGGTTATGGGTATAGTTACCACTTGCAAGGCCATAGTACAAAGTGTAACCATTAACGTCACGTTCTGTGTTCCTATCCCACGCAAGAGTTACCTCTTCCGCTGAAATATTTACTACTGACAAAAATATTGCTGCTATTAAAAAACTTTTCATATTAATTTACCTAATAATCTGTACCCAACTTGTTAGATGTATAATCAATGGCTCCACCTATTAGATATGACACACCATCTAAGTCATCATCTACATCAGTGGCTAATCTTTTTAACCTAATTATAATACCGGCATCATCCGCATGTAAAACAGGAAGATTGAAAGATGTAAGTACGAGGCCATTAGCAGTACCAGAAGGAGAAGCTTTAACCGATACAGTATCATCTACTGATGTACTACTCCAATCCTCATTTAATTGTCTATATAAAACCTCAACTTGCCAAACAACTTCACCGGTTGTCTCTGCACCTCCGGTCCATCCAATTGTGAACTGTGGAGCAACACTTGTTGCACCGGCCGTTCCAGGTGCCCGAAAACTAGACACTGCTATTTGTAGTCTTTTTTTCACCCTAGCTGTTTCGTGCAGGGTTATCGTCCCATTATCTGCAAATTCTGTATAGTTTGTGCCATCACCTTGTCTTTGTGTTCTTTCCTGCCCATAAACATTAAAACATAGGGCTGATAATATTATGAAACTTAATAGATATTTTTTCATAATTACCTCCAATCTGAAACACCATCAAAAGTTAGTACCAAAACACCCTCAGATAATGATTTTGATGCGCCACCATCTACAGTTTCTGGGCTTGTAGGATAGAATATGACATCATTAGATGCGGTTGTATTAAATAGGTGATATTGCCCCCTTATTACTGTTGCACCAAGCGGAGCCGTGACAGCAATTACATTTGATGTTGTATCGCAAAATATCCTGTAATCACTACTCACCGATAGGGTCTCATTGTCAGTTATTGTTTTGGTTACTGTCCAATCAAGATTAGCGTTGTCAGTTGGATAATAATTAGTATTGTTATTAATTGTTGTATTTGTTCCTGTGTCGGTAATTCCTCTTTTATCGTTTATTACTATCCCTGGATCGGTGTACGCAGTGTCTGGGTCGGTTCCATCCCCATAAAAATAGACATTATTATTGTCCCTCCAACACCAATCACCCTCTGTTGTAAATGTCGGACTTGCAGAGGTACAATCTTTGTATGTCCCTTCAACACCATTATATTTTAAACTAGAGTCTGCTGTCATTTGTACAGTGTGCCCAAAAGTATATATGGAACCCCCATATATACTCCACCCCGACGTTAACATTGAATTATCAATATCGTTATTACTAATAATAGTATCAATTCCCAGATTCCATATTTGCCCCGTAATATTGCCGTAAAAATCATTTCCTTTTATTATATTACCGACAGAATTAGCTTTTACACGGACACCCCACGTTTGAGATTCAAAATCCCCTTTAATATTATTATCCTTTATTGAAACATTATTAGCCGGGTCAACAACAACACCATCATCATTCCCATAAATATTGTTGCCAGCTACCAAACTATAATCTGCGCCCGTACTTAGAAATACTCCATCATTGGTACTTCCAAATATTGTATTATTGGAAACAACGGTATTTGGGGCATAAACAGAAATTCCCCTTTGCCCTGAATGTCGGACAATATTGTTGTCAAGTATTACCGTAGCATTATCCGCAATGAGTATTGCTGGACTAACTAAAGAGGTGGAATTATCAAAAATATTCCCCGATATCGTTGCTTCAATCCACCCAGATGTCTGCAACCTGCCCCCTTGTATAATATTCCCGGTAATGGTTAAGCCAGACAAAGCATTATTTTCAAAAAGTGCGGTGTTTAGATATATTCCACAGCCTGAAAGCTCGGCAGAATCAGGCCCCTTAATTAATATATTATTAGAAAAAGTTATATTTCGGGAATTATTTTCACCTGCATGGTCATGCGGGAAAAAACCTGTCCTTGAGTTGTAAACAATATTATTAGACATAATAATGTTTCTTCCACCATCCTCGATCTCAAGTGAGGATGTATGGTCGTCAACTGTTCCGCCGTTATCTGTATTGTCAGGGCCGTAATGATTATAAAGATAATTATTTGTCGCAACTCCATACTCTGTATTATCACCAAAAACGATTCCATCAGTTCTGGAAGATCCGATTTTGCAACCCTCAACACGCGTGTACCGATTATCCATGATTGTTATCTGATAGTTTACTTTGTTAACACTACCATCAAGTGCCAAATTTTTGACAGTACAGAAACTCCCGCTGATATGTATTTGATGATTTATCGCACCATCTGCAAGACTCGAATTTGCCACCAAAGCGGTTAAATATCCTTCACCCTCAAGGGTTGTGTTGTTATCCTCAATATCAATCTGTGCAGTCTGGTCATAAGTACCGTTAAATATAAAAACCTTGCCGCCATTAGCAGCATCAATTGCCGCTTGTATTTCAACATCGTCAGCGGTTCCATCACCTACATAATCAGCCTGTGCTCTTGCTTCATCAGTACTGTCTGATGTTGCAACCGTATATGTTGCGGTTCTGCCTGTTTTGCTTGAGTATTGTGAGTTGTCCGCATTATCTCCAGAGTTCTCACCTGTTGTATTACTAAGCAATGTAATGTAGGCATCTGTCACAAATTTTTTATCCGTTACTTCCGTAATCTCATCAGTATCATAGTCACCAGACTGTGGTGTAACAACACCAGTCCTTCCAAACACGCTGTCTACGTCTACGTCTACGTCACCGCCCACGCCAGTACTGGGCCCAGAAGATTGAGCATAGGCAGTGGTGCTGAATAAACAAAACAAAAAGACAAGTAGTATGATTTTTTTCATAATAATTCCTTAAATAATATTCATGTCGCCAGACACATCAACTCTTCCAGAAGCCTCGCCAGATAACCCAAGTTCACCAATGTTGCCTTTTGAATTATCAAGTGTCCAGAAAGTATTATTGGCCATGGGTATGTAGTTGTCTGTATCTTCGTTAGCAATTACCTTAAGAATACCACCGCAGATGTTATATATAATAATTCTGTCGTAGTCTTGGTCAATGGTAACTTCACTCGTTTCACCAGAAACTATATTACCGCTGAACATGCTTTTAACCGGAGGTGGGTCAACTTGAGGTAGATGTGAAACTAGGTTTAAATTATCATCTGAAAAGTATCTGTCGGTAGTGAATCGCTCACCAGCCAAAACAGTTTTGTCATAAAACTTTGTGGTTGATTCACCGCTAAAATCGTATGTCGGCATATCTTACTCCTATTTTTTGGGTTCTTTTACTGGCTTAGTTTTGGGTGTGTTTGATGGCTTGGGAGTTTCGATTGCCTTTTCCTGAACCGACTCTGAGTCAGACTCAAACTCAAGCTCTGGGTACAGCTTATCTTCAAGTGCCTTAATCTGTCTTGTTCTTGACCACCCACCTATACCAACAATCTTTGCTATTTTCTTATTATCAACACCAAGAACCTTATTTAAAGGCCCGTGTTTGACTCCAAATAATGCTTTAGTTTTACCTTCAAGGTCAATAGTCTCACTAACAGGGAAAGAAAACTCAAGTAGCTTCTCTGGCTTCTCTTTAACCTTCCTGATAATAGGCTCCTGCTTTTTGTCAAACCCAACACAGTCGTCTACTTCAAAATATTCTGGAAACTTTGAAACCTTGCTTTTTAAGAAGAATAGGTTTGCCCAGAAATCAAACCTTAAGTATCGTTCAAAATATGCTACTTCATCTGAGGTTCTGTCTGACATTGGGCCACGGGTCTCTTTTACAGAAGCAAACGTTCCCTTTGATGTGCCAGTCATTATGTCTGTTGGTTCGTTAATTCCAGCAGCGACAAGTTCTTTTATATCTGTATCTTCGTCTCTGAGTGGTGACAGCTCTGGGTTCTTGCATTCCAACTTCATACCGGGCGGTAAAACCAAGGTTGCACCGGGTGTCTTCTTTGCTGCTATACCTGTTGACGCTCTCTGTTCTGCTGTCATTGCATTCCAAAGTCTGAACGCTTTTGTGTCTTCTATAGTAAAAACCCAAAGGTATGAACCTGAGGATTTCTTGTGGTCTATTTCGTATTTCTTAAGGTTTTCGTAGTGGTTAAGCCATTCGAGGGTTGTTCTGAGGTAGGATACTGCTCTCTTGGTAACGAATCCCCTGTCCCAAGATACTACAAACTGGTTATATCCGTTAAACTGTTTAAACTTTCCCTTACGACTCCTAGAGCCAGACTGTAGGCTTCTGTCATAATCTTTATCTTTTGATGCTAGTTTGAGTAGTTCTGGATACCTTGCCATAAAAATGGATGGTATCTGTACCTTCTCTTCACCGTTGTCTATCAAGTAAAACATTGGCATCAACGTCTTAGTAGGATGCCATATGATACCAGAATCGTCAGAACCACCAGATATGTTAGATGGGTCTAAAAAGTCAACCTCTATGAATCCATCTGGATGGAGTGTAAGAACAAGGAACAACTCACCCTCAACATTTGCTCTTGCAACGTATTTAGGCCAATAGTTGTATAACCTGTTCCTTTGATCTTCTTCAATCTCCTGAACTGCCTTCATTATTTCGTAAATACCCGAAGTGGTCTCAAAACCAAGTCCAGTCAACCTGCCCATTTGTCCACGTACAGCTGTGTTTATATAAGGTGTTCGGTTGAATTTGCGCCAACATTCGGCTTGGAGGGCTTGTCTTACTGAAGAAGAATCGTCTTTGTCATCTGAGGATAGAGTGAATCCGTCTGGGTCTGCACCAACATTCTCACCGTCTGATGGATCATATTGCCACGGTGCTGAAAACTGCAACCCTTCCAGAACCTCGTCGGGGAGGTCGTCAATTGCTTGCGAAACCTGCTCTGGTGTCATCTTTTCTGTAGCCACGGTTTGGAGTGTGCCACAGTTTTATTCTTATGTCAAGTAAAAGTGACAAAAATTGTCGGTTTAGTGACAAATAATGTCAACCAGTGACAAAAAGTGTCACTTTATGGGGGGAATAATTAAGGTGTGATGCAACGTTTACCACGATTGCAATCAAAACAGGCGGTTATTAAATTAGAAGAATTATCAGAGCCACCCTTTTTCTTGGGGATTATATGGTCTACCTCTAAAACAACCCCGTGGGTCTTGACATCTCTACCACAATATTGACATGTGAAGTCATCTCTTAGTAGAATTTTGTATCTTTTAGATAACCCAATACTATTTCTTGAACTAATACCGATAGCCGTTAGACCGTCATTTATTATTTTTAGTTGTTTTTTCAATTCTCTTCTTCTCTTGTTTTGTTCGATGAGTTGAAGCGGTTTTTCTTTGCCCATGTACAAAAATATTATCTTTGTTCCATCTCTATAAACAAGATAATAATATTTATGGTTTTTTATGTTTTTAATAATCACACTCCCCGTTGAGGGCAGGGTTGATAGTTCGGCAACAACACCTATTTTTTTTGTTTCATAGTAACGCTTTGCTTTTTTAAAAATATTATAATATGATATTATATTGTAAGCCATTGATTTACCTTTCTGTTACTAGCAAGAATTGCGTTCGCCAGAGTTGTATGGTAATATTCTACACCCCAAAGCGTGCTTGAATCAGGGGCACAAGGTGTATGCTGTGGTCGCATAACGGCCACGTTGCCTTTTCTACACATGGTAGATAGGCTGTTGCCACACGATAGTGGACTTAATCCTGATGCTAACAAGCAGAGCAGGTACTAATTTGTACCTTGTGGCTGTCCAATGCTATGCTTAGTTCTGGCCCTAAGTTCACCAAGCTTACCCTTGTTAAAAGACTTAACCTTTGCAAAATAACCCGTAACCCTTGTTATGCCCTCAACCTCTAAACCACGGTTAATCTCAACTAATAGTTCATACGGGGTCATCTCACGAACCTTTGCATAATCAACAGCTGTTGCCCTTTTCTCGTCGTTTATATACCAACTAAGTTCAGTGTTCCTAAATAACACCTTCTTGTTCTCTTCGTCATCTAACCACTCGATATACGTAGTGTTTTCTAAAAATGTATCGAATTCTTCGTTTGTCACTATGTTGACCCCCTGTTTTTTGTTTTTTAACTTATGGTCTATTTACGTGCATAACCTTTCGCTGAATCCATGTGAAACCATGGCCAGTAGTCTCTCGTATGCCTTTTCGCCATGCTGTCTATTTAATACGCTACACCTCCAGTGGACTCTCTTTGATTCTTCGTACAATGATCTAGATTCTATCATGTGTTTTTATCTTCTTCCTACACGGAATGCCTTGTACCGTTTAGAGACTCGGTAAGATATGCACTTAATCTGTTAATTTCTTCATCCTTGGCTTTTAGTTCTTGCTCTATTGCATCTATTTCAACGTCAAGAGTTATACCCCTAAAGCTTTCTCCACCATAAAAATCTCTTAATGTTTGTATGTGTTCCATTGCTTTAGTTGCGTTGTCCATCTTGTTGCCCCTATTCAAAGTTTAATTGTTCTGGTGCCCCAGTTACAGGACAGTCACAAAAGTCCTTCCAGTACGGGTCGTCAACATACAACGCCCTATGGTCTAATGTCGGTTCTGAATCATCAGGTGAAGACCACCTGTTTTCGTGGCTCTTGTTTGATGCTGCGTATTCTAAAAAATTAATATCTGCCTTAGTAAGTTTTCCCACGCCAACTTCCAATACCTAAAAGTATTTTCCAACCGTTCTTGGCCCACTAAACATCTCACCGAACACCATAGTTGAGCTTCTCGTTCTCAGATCATCAATACCAAGCTCCCTACCACCGTATATGTTCCAACCCAAGCTAAACATACAGTCATCCTGAACACCATACTTCTGTTTCTTCTCAGGACTACCGTACCACTTCTTCTCTGGGTCGTGTATAAACGTCATAGCCTCTTCATACAGGATATCGTCTTTCTTTGTACCTGCTACCGGACATACAGGTGTTTTAAACCTACCGTCACGATACAATATATAGAGCTCACTAAACGCATCCCTCTGTTTGTTATAGTTAGGGTACACCGCTTCAAAGGGAACGTCATGCTCTTCGCACCATACCGCCAAGTCCCACATTCCCCACCTCTCTGCCGTTACCTTGTCCACACCATCAAACTCCCTGTGAGCTTCATCAAGCAGTGATTTCATTTCCTCAAGTGTGTTCTGTTGAAGAGAAACCAAGTGTATCAGAAAGTAGATGTATTTTGGGATAAAGTTTTCATCAGCATCCTGAGTTGGGTTTTTCAATGAACCCGGTAAACCTTTTGCAACCAAAGTAAAGATTGTTCTAGCTGAAGTGTTCGTCTTCATTGGGTCAGACCTGTCAAATCCTGCCATGATAGCCCAACCCGTGTTGTAAACTTTTCCTAATTCTGCCAAGTCAAGGTTGCTAGTCATACAAGAACCGTTAGCCTTATTCCCAAGATTGTATATTTTCTCAACGGGTGACAAAGAACGTTCTATGTCGTCAAGCTGTGTAAACGAATCACGGAACGGAAGACCCTTCTCTTTTCCATCTTCATCATTAGCAAGTACCTTTACTTTTCTCTTCATAAGACCCATAACCTCACCGTGGTTATTGATCTTACCGTTAGCACCGATGTACCGTGTTGCCTCTACCATTGCTTCTGTAAATTGTTTTTGTTCACCGGCAGACCATGTGTTTTTAAAGAATCTATCGAAATCTTCAGTTGGGAACTGCTCTTTGTATGCTAACAGCTGTTCTGAGGTCATGTGTGGGTTCCAGAAGTCCTCAACTACACCGAACTGACTCTGCCTATGACTAAAATAGATAGTCTTGTCGGTGCCCTTCTTGAACGCCTCATAGAGTTTATATAATTGATGTGTTTTTTCTGATACTGTTGAATCAATTACACCTAGTGCATTGGGTATGTTTCTTGTAGAACCGGACAACTCAACATAGAACTTTGGTTTTTTCATGTTGAACATCTCAGAGAAAGTATACCCCGTGATATTTGACACAATACCAGTTGCGGTTGATAATGCCCTTATTTGAGACACAATCCTGCCCTTGCTGTCCTTAAGCCTAATGTCCTTTTCCTGTACGTTCCTCAGACCTATCACGTTAAGAAGGGGTGGGCTGTTCAAGATAACGTCACGCATAATGTCATAATGTACAAACTTTGTCTGTTCCTTAGAGTTTGCACCAAGAACAATCTGCTGTCTAGGCCAGTTAAAAAACTTCCAAAGTTGTATAAGACAGGCAAGGAGTGAATTATGGGTAACCGTGAAGTCACCAGAAACATAACGGTGGTTGCCATCAAGC
>Ga0222685_1000299_pt1 | contig 12101 bp, 9 predicted proteins | sample AntAcemetage1077_FD_179836 | JGI IMG/M metagenome (GOLD analysis project Ga0222685, IMG submission 179836) | Saline water microbial communities from Ace Lake, Antarctica - #1077 | ecosystem: Environmental > Aquatic > Non-marine Saline and Alkaline > Saline | place: Antarctica: Ace Lake...
CAAGCAGCATAAGTCGCTCGAAGCTGACATTGAAGGCAATGTTATTATCGTGGTCGGCCCGAACGGTCGTGGCAAATCCAATCTACTGGGCGCATTCAATTTCGCGCTTAGTGGTGAACAGCCTGGCTCTAGCCGGGAAGATCTACTCCAATGGGGAGCAGCTCATGGGCACGTCGCGCTGGATCTTGAATGTGAAGGCACAGAAGGTCGTATCGTACGCAACCTGCATGACACCAAGGCTACTTTCGATTTCGGCACTGACAGTTACAATGGGATAACCAAAGTAGCAAACGGTCTGACTACACACCTAGGCTGGGACAAGGATCTAGGCAGGCAAGCCGTATTCGTACGCCAGGCCAAGCTAGACTCTATCCTGTTTGCCGAGGCACGTGAGCGTGAACTGACGTTCCAGCGGCTTATGGGCATACAGTATGCCTCCAAGGTCCATAAGAACATGGGCACCCTGCTGGCTACATGGAGCACACCACCCAACTACGATGAGCAGATCGCGGATGGGCGTACTCGCCTTGACGAATTGCGCACACGGCTCAAGACGCTTACGGATGAATCTACTCAGGCCGAAGCCCAGCGCAACGTATGTCCGGACATTACAGAACTACAAGGACGGCTTAACACGCTGGCTGGATTACATACGACGCTGACTAGGCTCAGTGCTGTCACGACGCAACTCAATTCGTACAACACTAAAATCCCAGGTATAGAGGTCAAGTTGGCCACGCTGAAGATTCCGGACGTTGATCTGACTATGTTAGACGAGGAGATCACACGCTTACGTAAGCTAGGCTCTGACGCCGCACGCTATAAGCAGGTGCTAAGTGACTGGGAGCGTTGCGGTCGTGAGATCATGGAATTGGGTAAGGAGCCCTGCACTGAAGAACAGCTGACCAAACTGGAACAGGAAGCCCGTGAACTCGCTACTGCGTACAACGAATCGCAGGGTAGGCTGAAGATGTACACGGATCTGGTGCAGTCTCTGAACAATCCTATTGCTAACGCGGCACTGGCAGTGTGCCCACTGTGTGGTCATAGCATTGAAGACGCTAATACGTTGTGCGAACGTTTAGGTGGTATCGTTAGCGATATGCAGATGGAAGCGGCTCAGAACGATCCTACGAGCAAGCAGCAAGCATATAGTCAATTACAGCAAGCTGCTCAATCGTACACATCAAGACGCGCTGCGCTGCTACAGAATTACAAGAACGCTGAGGCTATCATGAATTCAACACCGCACTCTGACGCTGACCCGGCTGCCCTTGAGCAGCAGGCCGCCCAGATGGCGCAGGATCGCACAGCCGTATTGTGTAAGATCACAGAGAAGACAGAACTGGACGCTCAACTGCGAAATGATAAGGAGCAGCAAACGTTACTCATATCAGAGTATGATCAACTGCACACGTTACTCAAACAGCAGAGCATGCCTCAGATTCTGGAAATGCTGAACACCGCGGGTGTCCCGTCGGCGCTCGCCAAGGCACAGGAAGACACTGCGACGTTACAACAAACCATCAACGATATCCAACTGCTCGACCAACATGTGGCCAAGTTGAAGGGTATGGTAGAGGAGCTGACAGGCTCCGTCGATACGCTGGAGAAAACGCTGGCTACGTTGGAGTACAAGCGATCGCAACAGTCCGAGAGGGCCGACGCTATCGCAACACTCACACGAGTTCGTGACTGGTTCCATTACGCGAATGGGCCTCACACTATGGCCATGAGCGTACTCGCAGACATGACACGGGATGTCAATGACTTCCTGGGCCAGTTCGCAGCACCGTATACCGTATACCCGTCTGATGATGGGTTCGGTTACAAATACATTAAGCATGATGGTAGTCCTATGCCGCCAACACCTCCTGATACAATACATCTATCAGGCGGTGAGCGTGTTCAATTGGCGATCAGTTATCGCTTTGCCAGTTATTGCATGTTTGCCAATAAGCTTGGTCTCCTTAGCCTGGACGAACCTACCGTATACCTCGACGAGAGGAATATTGGCAGATTCTGTGTGGTGATGGAGCAGATCAAGAAGGTTGCGCAAAGCATGAACCTCCAAGTAATGATCGCGACACATGAACGATCGTTGATTCCGTTTGCTGATACAGTCATCGACCTGGGCGATGAAGCTTAGGTCACATAATACAGTTACAACAGTATAAACAGTAATCCTACACTAGAGGACAGTGAACAATGACAGAGACAGCAACAGCAGCCACTTCTGAAGTGGCACCGACAGTCACCCCTGAGGAGGCCATTGCGGCCTTTCAGGATGCGCTGGAAAAACTCACAGCTGCCGGCCTTTACCAGCCGGGAGTAGGGGAGGCGTCAGCAGCAGTGGCGCCGGCCGCGGCAGCAGCTGCGGTTACAACACCTGCAGAGATTAAGCAGCCCACTACCAAGCGGCACAAGATTGCGCCAAGCTTGGTAGGTGAGTTTGAAACGTGGTTCATACAATCACCTGAGGACGAGCTGTACGACGTCAAACGCGGTCAGTGGGAATGTAAGGTAGGCAGTGGCAAGCGGGCACATGCATTACTCTTCCACTCCGCAATTGATGATAATCGACCAAGTTCGAATGTGATCTGCATTCGACCGGTAGGCTCGAAGAATACCATCTTCAATGCCAGTCGTATTACGTATGGTACGGCTATGGCGGCACAGAAGACACCACAGAACATCGCAGAGGCTGCTGGTGCTATTCCTGTGCCGTTCGAGAACGTAACGTCTAAAGACGGCGGAGCGGGGCTGGACCTTACACAACTACAAATCATCGCGTGGGATGGATCTGAAGATATGATCATCCCACCAGTGCAACGTAGACGGCAGTGGGCTGGTACCTTTTACGTGATAGAGCGGCATTTCGCCGGGGCTACAGTACTCCGCGTTGAGGATAAGTACTTCTTGTTCGATACCGATCGCGAAGAGCTGCAACATCATGGCTTCAACCCCTTTTTCACGCAGCTGCCACATGCAGTTGCCTCTGTCGATGAGGCGTATGCTGCACTGATGCCAGATCCGGTGAAGGAGGCCATAGAAGCGGGTAAGACTGTCTTACGTCAGGGCGAGTTCTTCTTCGTCAAGAGCGACATCGATACCGTAGCTGTGGCGATGGACGTAGACGATATCGTTGACCGATTCTTCTTGGATCAGGTCACTGATCGTCTGATTACCTTGGGCGCCGCCGTGATTAACTGTGCGAACAGGCGACGAACGGACGCAATCAAGTCCTTCATCAAACGTTGTGAAGAGAATAACGAAGGAGCTTTACCGGAGGGTGATGGCTCGGCTAAGGACGCACAACGGGAGCTAGACCAGTACTTGCAGTGGGTATCTACGAGTGTTGGCCCTGAGTGCACATGGGACGTGCCGGAACCAACCGAGGAGAAGAACAACCGCTACGGTAATAAGCCTACGGATGGTAGTACCATAGGGTATAGTCACATGGCGCACATCTTCAATGAGCTGACTACTCGGCTGAGTTTCCCGCTCACTGAAGAGAGCCGCACTATCCCAGGACCTGATGGATACCTCGGTATCCATGTGGCTGGTCACATCCAGGCCCAGGATGGGGATACACAGGGGCAGCAGCATATAGCCGCCGGAATGTACGCACGCGACGATGAGTCCATTTGGGCTATTGGCGCCGTGCTGCACCAGGGTCGAGAGCATCGGCCAGTATATCTCGATGGTTGGCATCGGGTATATCCTAACACGGCCACTAACAGCTGGAGTGTCGAGGGCGATGTTGATTGAAGATAAGGGGTGGCGAAACCTACGGGCTAGCCACCCCCGTTTTTCTCAAAAAGGATGTTGACCCTACTGACCTGCTTGGGCTAAGATGCCATTCGAATAAACATCGAATACAAGAAGGAGATACAAAAGTGAAAGATGCCTCTTTCACACTTGAATTCACTACGCATGTATTGGCCAACGGCGTTGGCCCCGACGGGGAGAAGGATCATTTCCAGCGCGACAGTGTCGGGAAACTCATCTTCCAGCAGAGTTGGTTCTACTCTGCATTCAGCCGAGCTATCGAGCTCGCACATATCCGAGGCATCAAGGCTGGGGATATTCACATGGACCTTTCCATCGACGCTAAGACTGAGGTCTATCGCCGTCGCTACGGTCAGGGCAAGTTTAGATCGCATGAAGCCATCATGCCCGGCACACAGGTTCAATTCGCTGCGGTCGTTGCTGATCGCATCACCGAAACAGAACTCACCACCATTTTGACACGCATGGGTCGGTTCGTGGGCCTTTCGCCATACGGATACCGACTCGGTTACGGTAAATTCAATACAGTAAAAGTAGAAGTAGAAAACAGTGACGCAGCAACAGAAACAACGTAAACTGATCGCGCTATTCGGAGAGAGTAAGCGCGGCAGTGACAGTGACAGTGACAGTGACATTAACAGTAGCTACAGTGCCGGTTTTGCCAAGATGTGTGAGACCAGGGGAGTGGACCCACTACAGCTTGTTAAAGCCGCAGAAACGCTAGAGCTAATACTCTAGCCTCGGGCAACTTGTGATATCACGTAATGTTTGGAACACGGTTTATTACTGATCAGTAATAGTCCGCTTGCTCTGAATATTTGTGTGCACAGATATATCAGTGCACACAAATGCGCGCTATTCAAATAGGGAGACTATGACTACGGACCATCAAAATGTTCAGATTCGATGGGGCGACGGCTTCCTTGCCGTAGAGCCCACCTTCCCAGAAAAGCTTATCAAGAAGCTCAAGTACTGGCACCGCGAACTCGCATGGGACGAGGCAGCGATGAAACGAGTAGCTAGCGGACACTACCGCGAACTCTATACAGTCAATACGCATATCGACGACGAGAACCGGTTACATCAACAGCTATGCACAATGCCTGGCTTCGCTCACCTAGTGATGGAACTGCTACGTAAGGAAGGTTACGAGTTTGAATTCATCGACCAACGTACGCCGCCGCCACCTATGGACATCGTACGGGCCTGTGTTGGCCTTTACGATTACCAGATGCCTTGCGCGATCACGGCGTTACAATCCGGTGGGGGCGTCATCGCCTGTCCAACAGGATGGGGAAAGTGTATGTGCCCTGATACTAACGTGTTATATATGAACGGTAGTGTTAACCGCATGGGCAATATTGCCGTTGGCGATGTACTAATGGGTGATGATTCGCAACCGCGCACGGTGCTTGAACGCATTGATGGTAGTGGACCGATGTATCGCATCACGCCAAAGAATGGTGAGTCATTCGAAGTGGCTGATAACCATATACTGTCGCTGGTCAAGTCCGGTGACTGCAAAAGGGATAAATACCCGGATGGTCGGATCGTGGATATCACGGTAACTGACTATTTGCAGCAATCCCTGACGTTCAAACATAGATACAAACTATACAAAGTTTGTGTCGACTGGCCAAACGTTTCGGTTAACGTTGACCCATATTGGCTTGGGCTTTGGATTGGGGACGGTGATAGTATACGTCCATATATCACAACAGATGATAACGAAGTTGTAGTGGCCATTTACGCATACGCTAACACGTTGGGTTTACGGGTTACTAACACTGGAATCCGTGATACCCGCAGAACGCCTACATACGGTATCGTAAAAAGCAACGGTCAAATTAACACGTTACTTAATGCTATGCGTGCTTACGGCTTACTGAAGTCAAGACGTAAGTTCATACCACAGGAGTTCAAGGCGAACTCAAGGACTATTCGACTACAGTTATTAGCTGGTTTAATGGATTCAGGCGGGAGCCTTAATGAGGGAACCGACTTTGATTTCGTGAACACTAACTCGGAACTGGTAGATGATGTTGCGTTTTTAGCAAGATCGTTAGGGTTTAGGGTGCACCAAACGACACGCAAGTGTAAGGGCTTCGGCGTAGAGATTGATGCATATCGCCTCCGTATAACGGGAGACACGCATTTAATACCTACACGAATACCACATAAGCAGGCGGCAATACGGCAGCAGAAAAAACATCCATTACGTACTAGCTTCAGCATCGAGCGTATTGATGATGGTCCGTATGTTGGTGTAAAGCTTGACGGTAATCATCGTTATCTATTAGGTGATTTTACCGTTACTCACAACACGCACATAATAGCTGCGCTATGTAAGGCGTTCACGCACGAGGAGTTATGCGCCCGTAACACACCCCTGACCGTGGTAACAACCCCGGACAAGGACATTACGGCTAAGGACTATCGTGACCTGGTTAAGCTGTTACCTGATCGTGACATAGGCTTGGTTATGTCCGGTAAGAAGGGTTACTCCGACGACGTGCAGGTGATCACGCTGGATAGCCTCCACAACCTGAATCTAGACGAGGTTGGTGTGCTAATCGTAGACGAGGTTCATACCGCGGCTTCGGCCAAACGCACAGAGCTACTCCTGCAGGCCCGTAAAGCGCTGCGCTGGGGTGTCTCTGCAACGCCCTCAGGACGTTTCGACGGCCGAGACATAGTTACAGAGGGGTTGTTCGGTCCCGTCGTTTACACGCGAACGTACGCCCAAGGGGTGACTGACGGCGCCTTAGTCCCAATCAAGGTACTCTGGTTCGAAGCACCGCAGCCACATATGGGACTGGAACGCTACAACAAGTACAAAACCCGGAGCGGTCGTTACCGCAATGCCGTATGGAAGAATGAGAACTATCTCAAGTTAATCGGTGATGTCCTGAAGAGAATCCCCGGCAAGCACCAGACGCTGTGTATTATGCAGTACCTGGAACAGATGAACTTGCTGGCTGCACACTGTGATGGCATACACATGGTGCATGCGGAAACGTCGCAAGACAACTTGAGCAAGAAGGAATACCGGAACCTGGCTGCTATATCCGCGAAGGAACGTAAAGGCATCTACACTGACATGGAGAGTGGTAAGATTCGCCAGATCCTGAGCACGCACGTGTATAAGCAGGGGGTTAACTTCCCTGACCTACAAGTAGTGATTAACGTCGGTGGCGGCGGTAGCGATATAGTCGCCAAGCAAGTACCGGGTAGGGAGAGTAGGAAGACGGCAGACAAGCAGGTGTCTTACCTGATTGATTTCTGGCATCCGTGGGACAAACAGACGGGCAAGGACGGCAAAATACGCGCTGGCTATGTCGCCAAAGATGATCAGTCCAGGGAGAAAGCCTACACTGAACTGGAGTTTGAGCAGGTCTGGATGAAATCTATAGATGACCTACCATTCATTGAGGCAAGCCCATGACTGAGATAGAGCGTTACGCATATCGTGCGCATGACGAATTCTATCGCCAAGTAGAGCGTCGGTTCCAGGTAAGTAGTGGACGGCGCACTTTTTGGAGTCACAAGTACCGTAAGGCTTTTATGAGCATTGGTGAGATCTGCATCGAGCATAAGTTCGACCTGGTCGACTACATCAACGCCAGTTTTAACCTGGTACAAAAGAGCAGCACGTACATAACACCTAAGGACTTCACGGGCGGTAAGGCTGTCGAACGATACAAGACCTTCCGTGATGAATTCAAAAGCGAAGTGGATAGTACATGGCGTGCGATGATCATGCGCCTGTCCGAATTCGAGGTACGACTGATACCTTCGATATATCCGCATACTGAAGCATTACTCATGGACCCCGCGCTACCATTCACAGCATGCTTTCGCGTGCTCTATTCAGAGAAGTTCAGTCCTTGGCTATGCAAGATATATGGTGTGCAAGCTAGGGAAGAGCTGGAGGCAGATAGTCGATTATGCGAATTCGCACGTAAGCATACTGCTGTAAACTTACAGGCGCTGGAGCAAGAGTGCGGAAGGCTGATCACTACCTAAAAGGAGAGTCTCATGCCAGGAGCGTATACACGTGATTTTCAAATTGGCCTGCTGACACAACTAATACTTAGCGGTCAGTTCATGACACAGGTAATGGGTTACTTACGGTTGACAGACTTCGAACTACCTGCTTGTCGCCTGATCTATGAGGCGTTACAGTGCTATCATATGCAGTACACTCAGCATCCCGACTTCAAGACGCTACAGCTGCATGTGCAGTACCTCATTCAGAATATGGATGGGACTACTGCCACGTTGCTGGATCCGACTGAGTTTGAGTCGCTGGGTACTGTACTGGGTATGATCGCACGCACGCGCCGTGACGCCATCAATACAGATTACTACCTAGGCCAGCTGCAAGGCTATCTGGCTACGGTACGTATGGGCCAGCTGCAAGAACAGCACGGGACCATGCTTCAGATGGGTCAGGGCGCAGAGGAGTATCTGACAGAGGCTGTCAAGCTTAACGAAGAGATAGCACATCACAATGCATCTGGGTACGAACTGGACTACGTAGACAGTAATCCGGAGCCGATCATGGACGCTAGTGATGTTCAGCGTATACTGACGGGTATCCCGCCGGTAGACACGTGGACTGGCAACGGCCTAGGCTTGGGCGAGTCTGCGATGATCGTGGCTTGTACTGGTGTAGGTAAGACCACCGGGCTCATCAATATAGGGAACGCGGCTAACGTGACCAACTGGCGTAGCTTGTTCATGACGTTGGAGTTGTCCGGCGCACGTATCAAGCGACGACGACAGGCTATGATGGCAGGCATACCAGCACAGTGGTTCAAGGTGCCTATCGGAGAGTGGCCTGTAGAAATGAAGTGGCGCTTCTCTTGGATCATTGATCCACGGAACCCGAAGTTCGACTACTGCTGCATCTGCGACATGAGTAAGCGAGCACCTACAGTCGCTGACATCGATACGATGATCCAGAAGTGGCTAACTAACGAGGCCAAGAAGGGCACCGTTGAGCAGTGCAAGCTTTGTTGCATCGACTGGTTAGATAAGATCGATTCGGGTGGGTTGAACGTCACGAAGAACATGCGCGAAGACACCATACACATCAAGATATCTGAGGCCCTCGCTGAAATGGGACGACGGTATAACTTGGCGATGTGGTGGGCAACGCAAGCGACACGTGATGCTGAGGGGCGAGAGATACTCATGAAGCAGCATACAGCTTACGGGTATCATAAGAACGACCCGCTCGACTTAAGCATAGGACTTGCACCAGCCATCGAGATCAAGCCGAAGGAGCAGAAGAAGCGAAAGATCCGCGATGACGATGATGAGGAGATGCCCGCGTGTAATCGACAGCTGGTCGTGTCTATCATGAAGAATCGGGATAACCCGGACGGTAAGCATGCGCGTATCTACCAGAGCCCTACGTTGGCGTTCTGGACTGACAGTCGCGCATACACGGCAGCAGAGGCCATACTACGGTCGAAGAATCTAGAAGGATACTCAGCACACTTATATCAAAACGTAAAGCGCCAGGTGAACTATGCATATCCCGAACTTAGAGCAGTATCTGCGAAGTAAATTTGGGCAGGTGCGACGTAGCCGAGGCAAACACGGCCTTGAGCTCATCGTGAACTGTCCCGTCTGCGGCAAGCGCAAGTTATCTATCAACGCCAGCACCGGCTTCTATCAGTGTTGGCGCGGATGTATGAGCGGCCACGTGCAGAAACTGCTTGGGGATGTGCGTATTGCCCAGCAGCAACAAGCGCCAAGGTCGATACCAACATTACCCACAAACGTGAACGCACCCGGTGATCTCTTGCCGATCGAAGCTCTGGACCCGGATAATCCTCTGATGCTTTATCTGGAGGATCGAGAGTTCGACGCCAAGTTGATCAGCAAACATTATGGTGTGCGTTATTGTACGACCGGTCAGACGTTCATGGGTGGTGTGTTTGACACCAGTAATACGATGATCATGCCAGTCTGGATAAACGAGAAACTCGTAGGGTGGCAGTCACGCCTGCTGTATGATCCGGACAAAGTGCCTGATGATAATTGTGAGGCGATGGGCTATATTCAAGATCCTGACGGTGATTGGATTCGGCCACCTAAGTACTTCACGTCGCCTGGCCTTGACAAGGGCCGCATTCTCTACAACTACGACTGGGCACGGCAAAGTGACGTGGTCGTGGTATGCGAGGGTGTTACGGACGTATGGTCCGTAGGTCGCTGTGCCGTAGCTACATTTGGTAAGAACATCACAGAGTACCAGACACGCTTCTTGAAGGCGTACTGGAAGATTGTGATCTTGCTGTTTGATCCTGGTGATGCTGAGCCTGAGATGCAGGCGCTCATCAGTAACCTGGGCCGTCAAGTAGACGGGCTGGTCAAAATCTCGCTCGACGGATACAAGGACGCCGGTGCGGCGCCCCAAAACGAAATCTGGAGGCAGATTGGCCATGCTGCACACGCGGCTGGCGTCGATCTCCTGAACTACAGGATGGTAATATGACAAGACAGCATATGCTGGATAAACACTGTGTACGATGCCCACAGAAGGACAAACCTTCACCCTACCTTAAGTCGAAGCTGCATTACGTATTCGGCCAACAGCATTGGATAACCGCTGATTCATGGAAATCGGCAGCGATTCTGGATATCGGTTGCGGTTGTGGCCGTAATATTGACTTCCTCAAGGGTAAGGGCTGTCACAATATCCTGGGCTTCGATATGGTCGGTGATTACGGTTGCGCTGTTGATCTGGACGAACGAGCGATGCCGTTATTCGAAAATACGGCTGATATCGTACTCGCCAATTACATATTCATGTTCCTCAAGCGTGCTACTCGTTACCGCATACTTAAAAGCATCAATCTCGCAGCGAAAGCGGAGTGTACAATGGTGGTTGAGTTGTACCCGGCACTCGACAGTCATACACCGTCGAAGGAGAGCATGCTCAAACTGCAGGCTGAACTCGAAAGCTGGTTGACCAAGCGTGGTTGGGTCTTGCTACACAAAGTACAGGCTAAGTTCATAGCTAAGAAGGTTGGATAATGAATATCGTAACGATCTGTGATCTCGATGGCTGGATGCAAACGCATCTAGCTCGGTGGGTGTACCTGGCGAAGCAGACGATGCCAGACGCTGACTTACATCTAGTGGTTCCGGTTGATGATGGGACAGACCACGAGGTGCTGGCTGCGTTTGCCAGCCGTGCTGATAAGTACTTCGTCCAGGTCAAGTTCGTACCTAAAGTAGACATGACCGGGCGGTTGTTGTACTACGATCGTATGCGGGCTGGCTTACCCAACCTACTGGGGTTGGATGAGATGTTGTACGCAGATCCTGACATCGACTTTAGGGCGAGCGTGGAATCCCTACAGACGTTCAAGCCAGATAAGAAACTACTATGGGTAGCTAACCCTGTCGAGTTACGTGATATACGTCCAGGGCTTAAAGCGATTGGACGTGTTGATAACGATCCTCTAGTGGAGGAAGGGTTCTTGTACCTACGTGGCGATCTGCTGCGTGACTTCGACGAGGTGCTTACTACAAAGCCCGTCGATCGTACGTGCATAGCCCCAGGCATGATAGTCTGGACAGAGCTTTCACGTCGCAGCTATGCTGCACGCATGCCAGATGAATATAACACCACGATGCGTGCTCATCTGTTGCGTATTTTGGATGCTCGAACCCTACACTTTACAGGGAATACAAAAAAACAAAGGCCGCATTACAGTTATGAAGGTTACGCGGAGCGCAAGTTGACATTGAACCGTAGTGCTAATTGGTATCAAGATACGGTCGTTATGTAAGGAGTAATAATGGTGAAAAAGGAAAAGAAACCTGACGGTCCTACGTGGATAGAGGAGACACAGACTGTAGACAACTTGCTGTGGATCGTAGGAACCGGGAAGCTGCCCTGTAAGACAATGTATGTCGCGGAACGTCCATGCGAGTCTGATGTGCGTAACAAGAGCGTATTCACTGGACCTGCGGGTTCGCTGTTCTTCGCTGAAGCGCGTAACGCCGGTGTTGATACCGATGATGCATGGGTCACTAATGCCATCAAGTATCCGACACCGGGGAATCGAGCCTCGAATGCTGGCGACTTGAAGATGTGTAACCCGATGTTGATGGAAGAGATCGTTCGGGCTAAGCCAGAGATTATCGTGTGTATGGGGGCGCCAGCCGTTAAGGCTGTCATGGGCCGCACCTATAAGCTGGCGGATTATCGAGGTGAGGTAGTACCTTTCCCCGGCGATCCCAGCATCAAGGTATTTGCCATCTACAACCCGTCAATGGTGGCT
>Ga0222685_1000311_pt1 | contig 11852 bp, 17 predicted proteins | sample AntAcemetage1077_FD_179836 | JGI IMG/M metagenome (GOLD analysis project Ga0222685, IMG submission 179836) | Saline water microbial communities from Ace Lake, Antarctica - #1077 | ecosystem: Environmental > Aquatic > Non-marine Saline and Alkaline > Saline | place: Antarctica: Ace Lake...
GCATTCATTTTCAAAAGCACATCTCTTGCATATCAAACTAGTGTCTGAATGCTCAGATGTTCCTAAACACAAAGGTTTTTCCATCATTTCTTCCACACCTCCTTTTCAATATCTTCAATAGTTCCAAGCACAAAGACATCATCAACAATTGTGACATAGACATCATCAATCAAGCTATACAAAGGTGCAATATATTCCTCACCCTTGTAATCATACTTTTTATAGCATTCCTTGAAAAGCTTAAATGATTTAAAATAATACAATCCAATTGTTCCAAACTTGCTGATTCTTACTTTTTCAGTTATTTCAATAACCTTGAAATTGCTGTCAAACTTAACAAAGCTCCACCTATCGCCTTCTGCCTCAAAAGCAGGAATCCAACCATTGCCTTTTATGTCCTCTGGCTTCAACTGCTTTGGATTCACATAAGTGTCTATGTTGTATATTATAATCTCATCATCAGGGTTTAATTCTGCTTCTGCTTCGAGAACTGTTTGTGCCTGACCTTTTGTTGTGCGGTCAATCTCCTTTATGCAAAAATTCTTAATTCCAAAATCTCTGCATTTCTCTTCAATAAATTTTGATGCATTGTGCGACTTCCTTGCTATGAATATGAATTCATTACCAAAAAAATTCTTCAGGCTACCAATAGACCATTCAAATAATGTCTTTCCCATTACCTTAACCATATGCTTAGGAAGATTAAATTTCTTCATTCGTGATCCTTCTCCAGCCATTGTTATTATTACTTTCAATTTAAACACCTCGCAATCTTTTCTATTCCAATAGCAAACATAACCTTCTGCCTATCAACAAAATCCTTATGTAAAGGAATCATGCTTAAAAACAGCAAAGCCTCTATAAGATTTATTGTGTTGATTTCTTTTTGATATTCTTTTTTTAGTCTGCTGTTGAACATTTTTCTAACTTTTTTCTTATATTCTGAATCAAATAAATTAAAAAATATCTTGTTTTTATAAGTTTTAATTGTGAAAAGGTCATTTATTATAAGCTCATAATTACCATTGAAACTATGGGAAAGCTTTGCAAGGTCGTATCTTAAATCACCATAAATTGTATACTTACCAAACTTTCCTCTTGGGTCTATAAGCTTTATTATCCTATTCTTTAAATCATACAATATGTTTGACAGGCAAAAATCACCGTGAATTATGCTGAGTGAATCAATTGGTATGTTGATTTTCTTTATTTTCTCAATGTAATAGTTTAATGGCTCATATTCTTTTGAGTTAATTATTATCTTTTCATTGAAATAATTCCTGAACTCTGGATTTTTTCTTATTTCTTCAAGACGGTTTATTGTTTTAGTGCAATACATTTCAGCAGATGTATTTCCATCATCAATCTTCTTATATTTTTTCATGTCATTAATAACAAAGAATATTGAATCAAGTATATCATTCCAAAAATCAGCCTTGCAACTCTCATTCAAATAAATACTGCTAAGGCAGGGATAGCCATAATATTCCATCTTAATGAATGCATCATTCCTGTCCAATGAATACTCAAACACTCTTGGAACATAGTATTGAAGCTCTAACGGAAGTTCAAGATACCACTTAATCTCTCCGATGAACTTATCAATGTTCATGCTTTTCTTTTCTATTGTTCCTTTGTTGCAGTCAACCTTAATCTGGTTGAAATACCTTTTGTTGATTTTCACTTTTTCAAAAATTCCTCTGGCTTTATTGCTCTGTCATCAACATAAAATCCGTTCTTACCACACCAGGGCTTCCCAACATAGATTTCATCGTAAGGTATTCTGTGTTTGTCAAGCCACTTTATAATCACTCTTAATGTAACTGCATTAATCTTTCCAATGTTGCCCTTGAAAGTCCTCATATTCCTTGAACTTTGTATTATGATGTAAGCACCTTTCTTCCTGAATTCCCTTAGTTTCTTTACAACTGGTATTATTGGCTTTACATCAATGTATTCTTCATTGGCTTTCTTTATCTCACACAATGTTCCATCCAAATCCATTACTATTGTTTCCATACATATCCCTCATAAATATTTGTTATACTTTTTTTTATTCTGTAAATTAAATCTTTTTTTAAACAAGCTTTCCTTCTTTCAATTATAAACTTTTTAATACAATCCTTAAGTTCTTTTTTATCCACATTTGAATATCCCTCTAAAAATTTATTTTCCAGTAAATGAAGCTTTTTTCTGTTTACAAAAGGATTTATGAATAATTTAAATGGCCTCATATTGATTAATAGTGTTGCTAAATCCCTTATAGGTGTTCTTCTTGGTGCTGGGTCACACAGATACAATGAGTCTCCAACAAACATTATGTTCTTGCTGTTCAAGTCGCCGAATGTTGTGTGCTTGTGAAGTTCTGCAAGGAAAGAACCAAAATTATAAAAGACTCTTTCTAATTTTCTGTTATAGTAAAAAATATTGCAGTTCCTGAATAAATATGAATGAAACTTTTTTCCTTTTACATACTCTTGAATTAGTATGTTGTTGTTATGGCTTATGATAGTTGGTGTCATTATTCCATCAACTTTTACTTTATTCATTTCCCTTATTCCTGAAACTTCCTTTGCTAAAGTTTCTTTATTCAAATATTCCTTTACAAAATACTTCTTTGTATAGGTCTTTGCTTCATATCCCATTGATAACACCTATTTCAACTTGTTTTTTGCATTTGTTACAAACAAAAACATAAGGTTTTTGTGAAAATTCTCCCTATTTTGTTTAAATCTGCTTTAGTTAAATACTGATGGCATCCTATATAAAAACCATATTTACCAATATAATCTGCATTAGGTAATTTACCAATATAATCTTTTTTGTATTCTTTAAATGAAAGTTGCTGTGTTGGTATTGACCCAAATATAGGTCTTGTTTCAATTCCTTTTTTTTCTAAGAAATTTGTTATTTTAGACCTATTTACACCTTTCTTGATAATAATTGGATATGCTAAATAGCTTACTCTTTTATCAAATGCAGGCAGTTGAAAATATTTTTGATGTTTGCTTAACAATTTATTAAGTTTCTTAACATTTTCCTGTCTTTTTTTAAATATAACATTAACTTTTTTAAATTGCCCAAGTGCCACTGCTGCATTAAATTCAGTTGTTTTAAAGTTGTATGAAATATATTCATGTGTAAACCTTGGATTAATATCTTTGTTTGCATAAGGACATTTTCCTTTAGCTCTTGTGCATGTTACACATTTGCATAGTCTTCCATTTGCTTTTAATTGTTTTATAAGTTGGTATAATTTAATATTATTAGTTACAATTGCACCCAATTCTCCTGCTTGAATATTATGGGCAATATAAAATGAGTAACAAGCTAATGAACCAAAACTACCTACTTTTCTATTATTTTTAGCCAATGTGCCATGAGCTTGTGCTGCATCTTCAATAACTTTCAGTTTATACTTACTAGCTATTCTCATAAGTTTATCCATATCTACAGGATAACCAAATAAATGCACAGGAATTATTAATTTATGGTTTTGCAGGTCATTACAGTTTTCCAGATATTCTTCTAATTTGTTTAAATCAATGTTGAAACTATCTTTAGCCACATCTATAAACACAGGTTCAAGATTATTTAATTTAATTGCATTTAATGTTGCAATATAAGTTAAAGGTGTTGTTATTACTTTACTTCCATCTGGTATTTTATATAAAATTTTCATTGCAAGAATACTTGCTATTAGTGCAGAAGTTCCAGAATTTACTAAAACACAATATTTTGTTCCAATATACTTAGCCCACTTAGTTTCAAATAGTTTAACTTTTAGCCCTTCAGATATTCTGTTTGATTTAATAACATCCTTTAATTCAGCTTTTATATCTTTTGAAAATCTAAAATCACCAACATTAATCATTTCAAATCCGCCTCCACCATTATTTTAATAAGTTCTTTAAATTTAGTCTTTGGTGTCCATCCCAATTTATCTGTTATCTTTGTATGGTCTCCTTGTAAATATGGGACTTCAACCAGTCTGTAAAAATCTTTATTTGTTTCAACCCTAAGCACCCCATTTTGGTCATATCCTTTTTCATTCATGCCAGTTCCTTTCCAAGTAATTCGTAATCCAATTATATTATATGCTTCTTCTATCAATTCTCTAATAGTATGTGTTTCACCTGTACTAACTGAATAGTCATCTGGTGTGTCTGATTCCGTCATCAATATTATTGCATCACAAAAGTCTTGAGCCATCCCCCAATCTCTATTTGAATTAAGGTTTCCTATTTGTAATACTTCATCTATATGTTGTCCAACATGCAAACTCACTTTTCTGGTTACAAATACAGCTCCTCTGCGTTCTGATTCGTGATTCCAAAGCATTCCATTACATGCGAATATACCATACGCTTGCCTGTAACTTCTAACTAAATGGTAACTTGCCAGCTTTGATATGGCATACGGACTGTTTGGTAACATTCTTGATTCTGTGTTCTGATTTGGACTTGTGTTGCTTCCTATCATTTCACTGGTGCTAGCTTGATAATATCTGGTTTTTGGACTGTAACTTCTTATAGCTTCTAATTGATATAAAACAGCTAATGTATTTGTCTTAAATACTGTTATTGGTATTTTAAATGATTCTGGCACTAAACTGATAGCTGCCATATTATAAAAGTAGTCTGGCTTGTATTTGATAATTAATCTTGTTATAAACTCTTGTTCACAAATGTCACCTGTTTCCATAGTAAAATTCTTATTGCCTATTACATTAATTAGATTTGGTGAATCTCCAGTAGGAAACCATCTATCTATTCCAATAACTTTGTAACCTTTAGCTAATAGCTTTTCAGCTAAATAACTGCCATCCATTCCATTTACTCCTGTAACTATTGCAATTTTCATCTTATTGCCTCCATTATTTTTCTTGCAGTTCTGTTCCAATCAAACAATTCTGCCCTTTTAATTCCTTCTTTTCTCATTCTGTTTTGCAATTCTTTATTCTGCAATACTTCCTTACATTTTTCTGCTATTTCCTTTGGATTAAGTGGGTCTGCTGTTAATTGTGTTTTTCCAACAATTTCTTTCATTGGATTTCTGTCTGAAGTTACAACTGGACATCCGCAAGCCATTGCTTCTGCAATTGGAAGTCCAAACCCAGAAAGGAGAGGTAAAAATAATGATAATTCAGCACCTGAATAATACTTTGGCAAATCCTCATCTTTTACAAAGCCAGTGAAAATTACATCATCTTGTAAATTAAATTCTTTTATGTATTCCAATGTCTTTTCTCTGTTTCCAGTTAATCCAAGCGAATCAGGATTTCCAACTTTTACTAATTTCAAATCCTTAAAATCTTTTTTTAGTATGCTAAATGCTTCCAATAAGTTTTTCATATTTTTTATAGGAATTTCATTTCCAACATAAAGAATGTATTTTTCCTTAATTATTTTTTCTTCTGCTGGCTTGAATAGATTATGATTAACTCCGCAATACGCAACCTTTGCATTTATTCCCAATTCTTTTACCTGTGATTTGCTGAACTCTGAAATGCAGATAATCCCATCAAACTGCTGCAATAATTTTTTCATAGTGAGAAAAGGAATAAACCTAAAGAAATAAGGGTCTTTGTCCAAATGCATAACAACAGCATATTTCTTGTTTTTCAGAAAGAAAGCACTGATTATCTTTATTGCCTTTACATCTGTGAACAATAGTGTGCCTTCTTTTGGAATCTTTAATATCCCTAACAATTTGCTCAGTATGTTCTTGTTATCAATCTCAACCAATTCACCATTTCTCATAGCTCTGAATAATTCTCTGTTGTAAATTCCTATTGCATCCTTTCTCTTTTCAGTTATTATTTTAAGCATTTTTCCCACCCCTTGACTATATTTTTAATGTCAAAATCTTTGCTTCTTTGTTTTGCTTTTATCTTATATTCGTCATAAACTTCTTTGTTATCAAGTAGTTTGTTTATTGCATCTACAAACTCTTTCTTATTATTAGTCAGCATCCCATATTTGGAATCTCCCAGTATCTCAGATACACCATAAGGACAGTTATTTGCAACTGCTGGAACTCCACAAACAAGAGATTCAAGTAAACATCTTGGAAAGCCCTCATATTTTGAAGCCAACAAGAATAACTTTGCCTTACACAAATACTTAAAAATGTTCTTTCTTATACCCATAAAAATAACATTTTTATTCAGTATGTCTTTAGCATATTTTTCAAGCTCAGGTCTTAAATCTCCTTCACCAAAGATAGCAAGTTTTAAATGAGGTTTTTCCTTAATAACTTCTTTAAAACAATCAAGAAGATAAAAATAATTCTTTTGGTCAGATAGTCTGCCTATGCTTATCAAAACTTCTTCTTCATCAAAAAAACTTTCTTCCCAATCAAAATCCAGCTTTTCTTTCATACTTTCTTCTATACTTTTAATATCAAGGGGATTATATATACAAATATTCTTAAAACCAATCTCTGAATAAACATCACTCAAACCTTTTGAAACAGTAATTATTTTATCTGCCTTTTTGTGAAGATGAAGCGATATTGTTCTATAAGCTTTATTAAACATCACCAAGTTATTATTCCTTATGACAACCCACAATTTTGTTTTCTTTGCAATCAGGCATACAAGGTTTGCATCCTCAGCATTTGAGATAACTAAATCAAACTTATTCCTTTTAAGAAAACTTCTTAATTTAAATGGAAACTTAACAAATAAATAAAAAAGCTTGATCACCATACTATTTGAGTATTTCTCTCCGAAACTCTGATGCTTAACTTCATATTCCTTGTCAAAATCATAAAATGTAAGCAGTTCTACATCATGATTTCTTTTTCTTAACTCTTTTACAATAATTGAAACAGAATTCTCTGCTCCGCCGCCAATCTTCATATTTGAAACAACAAATAGTACTTTCATTTTTTTACCTTCCTTGTCATTACAATTATCATTAAAATAGTAAACATCCATCCATAAACAGCAATAAACATTGGGTAATACCTTATAAAGCCAGTTACAGTAAACAGGATTATTGTGTGAAATATAAAGAAATCGTTAAACATCAAATCCCTCAATATGCTTTTTCTCTGCTTGTTAATCTCATACTTTGCAAGTGGGAGTATTCTCTTAAAGTTATACTGGACTATTATTGAAAGTTCATAAGCTCCAAAAGCTATTAATCCCCACATCCATATTAATGAATATCCTGTCCTAAGATAAATTCCTAATGGTATTGATATAAACAATAATGTATATAAGATGTGGTCTGCTGTCTTGTCATACCATTCTCCGGTTTTTGAAGACAATCCTTTCTTTCTTGCAAGAGTTCCATCAGCAATATCAAATATGTAAGACAGGTTAACAAGCACAGCACCAATTATTATAATTGGATATGATGTAAAAGCAAAAAAACAACAAGCTAATAATCCAAGAATAAAACTAAATAAGGTTATCTGATTTGGTGTTATTTTTGTTTTAACCAGAATATCAACTATAAAATCAACTAATTTAGTCTGGGGTATTCTGTTAAAAGATTTTATTGTATTCAAGCCTTGTCACCTCATATATTCTTGAACTTAAAACATCAGGATCTGAAGTATTCATATTCATCAGCAGTGTTTTTTTGTCCAAGTGATTCTTAAACTGCTTTTTTAGAAGTTTAGTGCTTTTGTTAAAGAAAGCAAGCTCTATCCCAGAAGGATTGTATTGCATTCCATACTTGCTTGTTTCTGCGATTGCAAAATGTTCTTTTGACATTGCATAATCAGATATTTTCCTGAACTTTTCAGATTTCCAGAATTTGTGCATTGGAAACTTTTTTCTAAGCAAGGCGAAAGCATAAAGATTGAATGCATGATAGCCAACTTCCTTATTGTAAATGCTTTTTCTTGTTTTAATGAAATTTGCAGGAATAGTAAACTTTGGAAATATTAAATGACGGATTAAGCCATTCTTGTGTATTGATGTGTTCCTTTCAAGATTGTTCATAAAATTAATTACAAGCTTCCTGTCAATCAATGAGCCAGAAGCAGCAAACCAAAGCTGATGGTTGAAAGTTAAGTCAAATGAAAGTATTTTTCCATCAATTTCTCTTTTCTTCCAAAAACCTGAAAATTTGTGCATCTTAAATACCTTTTCAGCTAATTCCTTGTATTTCCTGTCTTTGAGAACCTTGTATCCCTGCATTAATGATTCAATAGCCCAAGCCTGACCTATTAATCCATTGCATTTATCTTTTCCTTCCCTGCAATTAAAAGTAAATCCGAAAGGTCTTGCCTCTTTTGAGCATAAGTAATCAAGGCACTTTACTGCTGATTTTTTGTATTTGCTTTCCTTTGTAATCTCATAGGCTTTCAGCAGTGTTATTGCCCAGTGCGAGTTCATCCTTACTTTTGTTTCAGGATTGTGGTAGCATCCGTTGTGTCCAGGCTTTGCACCATTAGTTATGAAATAGTTTGCATTTGTTGTTATTATCTTACTGATTAACATATTCCACCAACCTCTGCGTTGAATCTATAACAGGCACTTTTTTGTGATTATATGGTATTAAAGGAAGTTCAGTACATGCTAATATAACTAATTCAGCACCTTTCTTAATAAGACTGTCCATTATTTTTGTAAGGTCATTAATATTTTCTGTATTCATTTTGTTGTGTTTTACATCATCTATCATTTTTCTAATCCTTAATTCTTCATACTTTTCTGGCTTCACAGTTTCCATTGGAAGCATATCATCATAAACTGTTGAACCAAGTATAACTTCCCCTCCAATAATACCAACCTTTTTTGCTTTCGGATAATTAATTTTAATGTAATCGCATGTTAATTTTACCATATCAACTATTTCTGTTTTTATGCTTTTTTTTACTTTTGGAAGGAAATAATGTGCTGAATTGCATGGAATTAATATATAATCAACACTTGCATTCTCAAGAACTTTTGCTTCTCTTATCATCCCTTTTACAGGGCTTGTTTCATTAAAGAGAAATGCTCTTGTCCTGCTTGGTATCTTTGGATTGCTGTTTATTACTATGTGTGGATATTGATTTTCCCTGCTGACTTTAATTGAGCTGATTATTCTCCTGTATAGGTTAATAGTTGCAAAATGCCCCATTCCTCCAAGTATTCCTATTATCACTTTTGCCTCATCTTAGTTCCTGAGTATAACTTTGGAAAGCTTCTTTTGATAAACTTTGCTTCCTTTCCAAGCTCGGTTATTTTCTTTATTACTTCCTTGTTCCCAGAAATGCAAATATCAAAGTCTGGAAGATTATCCAATGAACTGCATCCCTCAATAGTTCCATTTACAATAACAGTTTCTATTGCAATAAAATCCTTAAATATATCATCAAATATCTTTTTTCTTTTTAATTGCGACATAACTTCTGGCTTGTCATCTGTTATTGCTATTATTATCTTGTTATATTTGTGATATAATTTTATTATTGTAAGTATATGTCCCAGGTGAGGTGGCTGAAACTTTCCAGGGAACAATATATTTTTTGATTTCACTTTTCAAACCTCTCCCACACAAAGCAAATTATAAGTATAATTATGAATAATGGCAAAAAAAGTAAACACAACAAAGCAAATAATGCAACAGAACAAACTGCTGAAAACCAAAGAATAGGATAATACCACCTTCCTTTTGCACAGCTTGTTTCTCTTACAATATCACACAACTCATAAAATGGTCTATTTTCCATGAAACCACCTGTTGTTATCATCAAAATCGTTTTTTGCACATTCTTCTTCAAACTTTTCAAAAGCCCAAGCTAAAGTAAAATACAGTGAAAAGAAAATCAATACAATAACAAAAACAATCAAAAGAATTATTTTCAAAATCATTTTTCCAACCTCTCTATCTGCTTTTTGAGATATTCCTTAGTCTGCCTTATCTCTTCCAAATATTTTAATATCTCATCAATTTCTTCATCAATTTCAATTAAATATCCTTGATTATGTTTTATTTCATCGTCAATACTAACTTTTGCTGTAAGATATGCTATGTTGATTGGCTTTCCTCTTCTAAGTTTGCTTAAAGGTAAATTAATGAATTCTGTTTTTCTGAATGGAAAAAAGTGTCTTGTGGTTCTTGGTGGGAAAAGATTACCACTTAATCCTCTCTTCACTACTTCCTCCTTTGATATATTCATTGAGCCTTTAATCAGAAACCTGTGCATCAAGTGAGTTCCAACCCTTATGTTCTCATCATCATAATTAACAAACTTTACTGGAACTGTCTTATATCCCTTTGAAAGAAAGAAAGCATACCTGTGACTTCCATCCAATATTATGCCTGTCTTTTTATCTGCTATTATTGGACATTTAATTATTCCATCACTTTCTATCATTTCAGTAAGATTCTTTAAATGCCCTTTGAATACTTTCTCCAAAGGTCTTAATTTATCTAAAGGAATTATACTATCCCATTTATTAATGTCTGCAAGTTTCATAAATCCTCCTGACCATAATAAATAATATAACAAATGGAAAGACTAAAACAGTCAGTAAAATAAGTAATATATTATATACAACTGCTGAAAACCAAAGGAGGGGATAATACCACTTCCCTTTTGCACAGCTTGTTTCTCTTACAATATCCCACAGTTCATCAAATTCGTACCGCATTTATACCATCCCCTTAAATCTCATTTTATAAAACTGAGTGTAATATTTAGGAATTTTCTTTAACTCTGATGTTTTCTTGAACCATACTACTGAACTATCGGGGTAATCTTCTTTGCCAGTATTATTTGCCATGAAATTCTCAAAGCTTTCTGACCAGAATGAATAGTCTGGAACTAACTCAACACCTGTTAATTTCTTTATTGTCATATCCCAAATACTCCTTAGTGTTGAATTTATAACATAACTTATTCTTGGCTTTTTAAGATATTTAATTTTCTTGCTAAAGTTCCTTCCAAACCTGCCGAAACTAAGTATTGGAAATCCACAAAACCTTAATCTCCAGTCAAGCAAAGTTTCAATACGGCTTAATCTCTTTAGCAAGGTCTCTTTGTCCATATTATATTTCTCTAAAAACTTACCTATGTTTTCGCCCATTGTAACTCCATTTTCAAAAAGATACATTGCCTGGACTCTTTTTCCAAGATTATTTGGGAATGTGTTTGTATCAACATGAAGCATTTTTCTCTCTGGGTCAAACATTGAGGGTCTTGCTCTTTCAAGGTCTCCTGGATGAAGCTTTCCATCCCAAAACACCTGCTTTGCGTGATTTTCATACTGATAAACATTTTCCAATCCTATTTTTGCAATTAAAAGTGTTGAAAGTATTCCATGAATTGAAAGTTTGTGAAACATCATTGAAAGTGTGTTGAATTCAAAGAATCTTTTTTTTTCAATTGCATCCCTTTTGTATATGAAAAACATATCATCAACATGACCTAAGGGGCAGTCGTGCCTGTATTTGCTGAATCCCATTCCCCTGAAAGCAACTTCCTTGCTGTTCTTTTCCATATGATTAACTATCTTAATGATTTCATTTTCATCAAAAGCCCATGCATCTGTATGAAGGTGCATAACATAATCTGCCTCATTTGCACTGCACGATTTCTTTATGCAATCAATAACCCTATAACCCATATTAATGCTTTTCTGAAGGTTTGGCATATCGTCAGTCTTAACACACTCTCCTTGCACAAAAGTGTCTATATCAAGCCCTTTGATGTATTCCTGTGCATTAGGGTAATTACTACAAACTGAAATAAAGTATTTATTTTTCCAGTTCTTCCTAATGATGTCAATCAATACACCAAGCTCTTCAAATTTATTGTAGAGGCTTATTGCTATCCCTATCTTGTTTTTCATCTATTCTCCTAACTTTTTCAAGTATTTCCATTATGATTGGGTTTCTTTC
>Ga0222685_1000315_pt1 | contig 11818 bp, 13 predicted proteins | sample AntAcemetage1077_FD_179836 | JGI IMG/M metagenome (GOLD analysis project Ga0222685, IMG submission 179836) | Saline water microbial communities from Ace Lake, Antarctica - #1077 | ecosystem: Environmental > Aquatic > Non-marine Saline and Alkaline > Saline | place: Antarctica: Ace Lake...
CAAAAGGTGCACCTTCAAAAACTGCAATCTTCCAATGATCATAAGCTACATTAGAGCCAAAGAGAATAGTTTTCCAAACATCTCTTCCATGAATATCACCTAAGCTTAAAACTTTCATTTTCCTTTATTTATTATAACGTGAAGTTATAAGTTTGTTTTATTATTTATCATCTTTAAATCTGTACTTGAAATTGACATTCTTGGATCACCATTCAATTCATAAAGTATATATCTTTTGGCCATTCATATACCAGCGTCTAATTAACATGAGAAGATGGTAAAATAGTCGTAGTGGACCCTCACGGATTTGAACCGTGGACATCTACATTATGAGTGTAGCGCTCTAACCAACTGAGCTAAGGGTCCGGGGAGTGAAATCGGAATAACGAAGAGCTAAGCCTCAATCACAATAGGTCGGTAAGTGCAAATAGCAAAGTCGCTAAGTGCAATTACCTAAGCACGCCCTGTAGGTATCGAACCTACGACCTCTACTTTTGGAGAGTAGCACTCTACCAGCTGAGCTAAGGACGCGAATTTTAATAAGAGCGGGCCGATCCTATCCACCGTGCGTTTAAAACTTACCGTTCACCTTCTCTTATGTTTGCATTGGATGTGCTAATTCCACCACCTGATCGTATTTAAAGAACCTCTGTCAGTTGTATTGACATTATCAATATAACTATTATTGTCATAACTTGTACATCTCAAATGTAAAAATAATGATAAATATGAGGTCGCGGTAGGATCTGCACCCACGTAAATGCTTTTGCAGAGCATCGCCTAACTCCTCGGCCACGGGACCAATTAAAGAAGAGAAGCTTCGGGTCTTTCGAGGTTACTGGTTTGCTATGCATTCTGTCTTACTACTGTTAACCTTTGTTCGTAAGTGGGTCATCCTCCCAGTGCAGTATTACAGTGACTCAAGTATATCTGAGTTTGTTAACCTAACAGCTTTAACTACTTCTCTTCTTTTGGGTAGACGAAGGGAGTTGAACCCTCGATAACTGCACCACAAGCAGTCGTGTTACCACTACATCCACCGTATATTTTAGTATTCTTGTTCTCTTTGTATTTTCTTTCCTAATTTTCTAGCTACTGCTTCTGCAATACTATTAATTGAACATCCAACAAAGTTTTCAGAAAACTTACCATCAGTTCTAAAAACCATGCCATTTCCACCCGAGTTAATTTCAATGACTTTACCATCGTACTTAACCCTAAAATAGTCCAGGAATTGTTTACATTCGAGCAGCTGCTCATCTGTCATTACCTCTGGTTTTTTCATTTCGTTTATTTAATTCTGTTGTAATATAACTATAAAATATTTATCAAATGTTAACTTAATGTTAATTCTTTTCTTTAGCGGAAGATGAGAGGATCGAACTCTCGATACGATTGCTCGCATACATGTTTAGCAAACATGCGGTTTCGACCGCTCACCCACCTCTCCATGTTATAATACGCTTCTTTCTTTTAAGTCGTCTTTAAACCAAACTAATAAATTATCTTTAAACTGTGACCATTTACAATCATCTAAATCAGTCTTATATCCTTTTACTTCTATGTAGGTATTCCAGTCTTCTACCCAAAAATCTGGTCGATATTTAGAGATAAGCCCCTTTAAATTTACATATTCAAATCTTTCTTTCGGCCTTCTCCATTCTACTCCAAGATTATCCAGATATTTTGCTGTTTTTAATTCCCAACTTCCATCCAATGTAATATGCCCTGCCATTAGGCTGTAGTATTTATATTTTTTAGCTCTTCCGCACTTTGGATCCCAGCCATTATCGTATCTTTCGTTTATCGATTTTCTTATTTTATTTTTTCTATTTATCTCAGCCTCTTCGGTCGCAGCTTTTCCACTTCCTTTGTGGTTATCTGATAATTTTTTTCTAATCTTAGTATGAGTATCAGGATGAGTTTCTTTTAGACTTTTCCCTTTATTCCATCCTCCTTTTGTACTATGCCCAATTTTCTTTCTCTTTCTTCTTGGTCCTCGTCCATCGCAAGAACTGACGTGTTTTTTAATTGAAGCCTTTATCTCAAAGCCACATTTAGTACATGTGTAAATCATAGTATATATATCATATACTCCGCTGCATTACCACTCTGCCAATCTTCCAAATGTTATTCTCTCCACTGTGTCTTACGATGTTTTTTCCAGTTGTTATCTGGGTTCCATCGGTTGCAACTGTTGCAACCACTATATGGTCCACACAAGCGACACTGTCCAGAATCTGATTCAAGTTTCCTTGCAAATAATTTTTTGTAAACTGAACTGTTTGTAGTTTCGTTTAACTGTTTTACGTTTTTCATTTTGTCTCATTATTTTGGTGACTAAGTCACTCAAAGTAATGGAACTGACAATATATTGCTTTCATTTTTCTTTTTATTTTTATTAGATCTTAATAATCTAGTGTTTCTTGTTTACCTTCTCTACGCACAATTTCATTATTTATACGTAATATTGCGGAAGAGGTCGGAATCGTTAGATCCTAATCAAATGAGGAAGGAGAGGGATTCGAACCCTCGGGCCAGCTATTAACCGACCTCTAGTTTTCAAGACTAGTGCATTAAACCAACTCTGCCACCCTTCCTATTATACTATGTCTATATGATGTTCAATTCTTTTAGATCATTTTCAAATAATATTCTAATATTTGATACGCTTTCCCATTTTAATTTATCTCTTTTACTTTCCCAACCCTTTATTTCTACCAAAATGACCTTTGGCGAACTGCTTACTTGCATGTCTTGATGTGAAGTAATCTGTAATTGTATACAATATAAAATTGATAAGTATGAATGGAATGATATTCCAACCGAGAAAGATTGCTAAAGGAAATAATAACAGTGAATACGTTATCGTATGCTTTAGAAGTTCTATATTGCTTTTACTTTTTCCAAGTGCCCATTTTTCATCTTGAAAGACGAAGTCTGCAACCTAATATGTACAAATGATAGCAAATATGCATATTAATTCTATGTCTTTATCTTGGACGCTTTTGATTTAACGTCGGTGTTTTAATAGGTATTACCTTAGGATATTGAGTCTGAGTCCTAGGCCTTCTATATTGCTGTTGTTGAGGTGTAACTTGTCGTTGAGGCTGGTGTTGTCTTTCAACTTGTCGTTGAGGCTGGTGTCTAATTTCTGGCTTTGGCTGCAACTGTCGTTGAGGCTGGTGTCTAATTTCTGGCTTTGGCTGCAACTGTCGTTGAGGCTGGTGTCTAATTTCTGGCTTTGGCTGTAACTGTCGTTGAGGCTGGTGTCTAATTTCTGGCTTTGGCTGTAACTGTCGTTGAGGCTGGTGTCTAATTTCTGGCTGTGGTTGTCTTTCAACCTGTCGTTGAGGCTGGTGTCTAATTTCTGGCTTTGGTTCTAACTGTCGTTGAGGTTTAACGTCTCGCCTAATAGGTGTAGCTTGTTGTCGTACCTCAGGCTTAGTACTTCTGGCTATTCTCGACATCAACGGTACCGTGCTATACCACATCTGCCGATGCCCATAATAAGTTCTACTATATACTACATCCCAACCATTATAATGAGGTCCAGGAACTCCATAAGATCCAAAGTTACTATACCCGGTATATACATAACAATTATAGTACGAATTGTAATAATGTGGACAACTATAATTATAATAGCGAGAATGATGATAATGCCTACAACTGTTCCAATAATACGGCTGAGAATAAATTAAGTAAGGGTAATAATACCGAATGATGAAAGCATTCGTATTGTTATAATAACTATCATAAACCGGAACATGTTGAACTTCAACTACTTGCGGCTGGTCAATGACATAATGTTCATCGTATGCACTATGCATAGTTGAACAACCTGAAACTAAAAGTGTAAACAGTAATAAAAATAGACTTTTCATTAGCTATATATTAATTCTGAAATGTGACTGTTGCGGAGGTCGGACTCGAACCGACAACCTCTAGGTTATGAGCCTAGCGAACACCCATTTGCTCTTCTCCGCGATATTACGTTATTCGTTTGACTGTAAAAGTTTTAAAACGTTGAGATTACACGTTGTACGTTAACACCTTCGATGTATTATCCAATCAGGGCTTATTCCAATAGGTTCTCATCTTATCCACATTCTCAGCTTTGCAGCTCAAAAATGTTTGCCAACATTACCGCCTTTTTTAAAGAGAGGCTATACTCTTATCCATAGCAGGTCTACTCAACTTTTATCATTCTCCTGACCTTGCGAGCCATTCACCATCGCTACGATGATTTGATGCAGACTTAAATTAAATCACTTTCACTTTGCGAGTTTCTGTGATCCCAAATTGCTCCGAAGAACTTTGGGCTTAGGTAATTTGCTTTCCTACTAGTGTCAAGGCCTTTGCGTTTTCATTTATACAATTGTGGAGGATTTGAACCACCGACAACCTGTTTAGAATACAGGAGCTCTACCAACTGAGCTAACAATTAATGTTATTTAAGTTACTGAGACGTGCCCTGACAGCTGATCTAAATCCTTTTGAGATTCAAAATACAACACACCTCTATGCGTTTTAGACTTACTAAGTCTTATGTGCAATTCTTCAAGATTACTTTGGATATTTAACTATCCTTTCTTCTCTTAAATTGGTTACTTGCCTTCGTTTTAGTAATCAACTTAGACTCATATCCTATGACTTATCCAATTTAGCACTTATTAGATTGGTATGTTGCTGCTATTATACCTCTATAATATTGTACCTCACCGACCGGCTCTGGTAGTATCCTTTCCTAAGGGACAACAACTCTAACTTTCTGCTTATCCTCCGATTGGTATCGAAGTCTTGCCTAGGTGGCAATTAAGACGTCACTTGCTTAAACGAACCTAACGAATTAGGCGGGTTAGTGTAACACTTCCCCCTTTCTGAATCTTTGCAGATTCTTATTCTTTTTTCAACCTATGATTTTATTGACAGCCGAACTGTTTCACGTCAACCGATAGGCTGATTGGAACTTAAACCTCCCAATGCTTATAATTTCAAAGAACGAATGAATTAGTGCTTGGATCCACACCATCTTTACTTTAACATCAATCCGAGTTCCGAGCCCGCACTTATTAAGTAACCGCTAAGTTGCCTTAAATTAAAAGTAAAATTAATTCAATATTTTATTCAATCTGTAGTAATAATAACAACGCTTTTAAATTGTTGAAACCGTTATCAGTAATTTAATGTTTTCTAATCTTTCCTTCTGTCCGTCTCAATCGAATTACTAATAGAATATAACATAATAATCATTTACTGAACCTTCTTTTAGAATTTCTTAGCTAAAATTGCTTTTAGTGCAACTTCATTAGTTTTTGATTGTAAACTGTCTAATGCAGATGCTATTTTAAGTGAACGATTAGTTGCATCTGTCATCATTAAATAGAGGTTGTAATACAACTGCCCAGTAGTAATATCAATTGGACCATGCCCAGATGATCTATCACTCAAATTAACAGCCTTCCATGTTACTTTACCTTTCTTATCTATATGTTCCACCATGTATGTTTTAAAGAACCACCATCAGTTTTATTGACATTATCAATATACACTATTAAATGCTTACTTATACATCCCCCAATGTTAATTTAATGTTAACAATGAAGGTGATACAGATTAGAAGTTCATCTTTCTTCCAATTGTATACCATTAGAAGATGGTAAAAATAGTCAGGCAGGTGAGATTCGAACTCACGTACTACGCACCCCAAATGCGTCGAGATAAACCGGACTCCTCTACTGCCTGATAATTAAATAAAATTGTTGAAATTTGAAATTAGTGTGAGTATGCGAAACAGATTGCAACTGTTTGATCTTCCATCTCACCAACTGGACCGGTAAACCAAGTAAGCGGTATATCTTTACCGTCTTTAGTTTTATAGGTCGTCTTATAGTTTGTAAATGCTTCACCACCTTTAAGTATTTTATTTAACTCTTTAAATACTCTTTCAGCTTCTTGTTTTGACATTAACTCTGTCCAAGGAATATTGTATAATTCTTTCTTAGTGTAACCTAATACATCTGCGAAATTTTGATTAACATATTTGAAATAACCGTGTTCATCAGCATAAGTAACAAACATAGGACACGTCTTATGTTCTAACAGATCTAATAATGTACTTACTTGTTTAAATTCATCTATAAGAAATGTTAGATTCTTTACAGAACTTTCTACATGATCTTGTATAGTGCCAATATTATGCTGCTTCATCTTCTTCAAATTCCATAATAAGCTTAGTATCAATTTTAAAATACATTGAACTTTCTTCTAATGTTTGAATTATCATGCTTTCGTCTTCATTTAGAACTATCACACCGGTTTCATCTCGTTGGTCTCCATGTACTACATACACAAATCTAAGAGGTAACATTTTATGTAGATTAATTTTAGATCCTGCTTTAGCCTTAATCATAATAGTCCTATTTCCAGTTTTCTTATTTGGAAATATCACTTTAGCCATAATGTCTGGAAATATATCTGTGAACTCATCAGTTATATTAATGATATGTTCTTTCCAATCGTTAGTACCACATAGTACTCTAAACTCATGGATGCAACTTTCAAGATCAGCACAAGCATCGTTAAGCTGCTGTCTCACAAATTCTGTAGATATTATTTCCATTATCTTGCGCTATTTAAAAATGTTCTTATAAGATCGCTTGCACTCGTTAACGCTGGAATAACTTTATCCTGCATATCCTTATTTAAGCTATCTTTATCGCTCTGAAGCTTAGCTATAACTATAGCTTGTCCTTCTGTTGAATGAGTTAATCTTTTTATTTCCTCATCTTTATCAGTAATGCGAGTTTCAAACGACAGTTTAATAAATGCAAAGAATGCCGTAGTACCTGTTAGTACTAATCCTGATAATATTATCACTGCCCAACGTAACCATCCAAATTCATCAGCGTCAACTGGTGGTTCTACTGTTTGTGCCTGAGCACTACTAATACTAAAAAATAATAACGACATCACTAATTCCATCCACATATTATACTATTTTCATATATGTTATTTATTGGACTTTAGTCAAGGAAATAACAATTGACTTAATTAGATTGAAAATAGAAGTAGTACATAAAATTTATTACATACTACTTCATTCTCAATTCAATATGTGTATGCTTTCGCTAGACTTTCAAAGATCTTCACAGAATCTAAATCAAGCAATTCCATAAGAGAAGGTGCTGTTGGTGCCTTTCTTAATTTCATACCTGCTTCTTGTGGAGTCTTATTATCTTTCTTATTGTTACACTTTGAACAAGCTGTAACTAGATTCTTCCAAGTATCTTTCCCACCTCTTGACTTAGGTTGAACATGGTCAAGTGTTAGGTCTTTCTTACCAGGACAATACATACAAGTGAAATTATCTCTCTTGAAGATATTTCTCTTTGTTGGTGATAATTTTCTGTATGGTAAGTTTACGTAGTTTAGAAGACGTATAACCCTTGGCCTAAGAAATTTCCGTGTGTAAGTCACAATGTAGTCATCCTCATATGTTTCAAGTACCTCTGCTTTACCTTTGTAAATCAGCTTAAACCCTTTTTTGAAAGTTGTAACATTAATCGGACGTAGATCCGCATTTAGTACAATTACTTTCATGACGTTGTTTATTTATTTTATTTATTGATCCTCATACCTGGGTTCGAACCGATGACCTGTTGTTTACAAAACAACCGCTCTGGCCAACTGAGCTAATGAGGAATATGTGTTATACCATGCTTATTTACAGAATATTTTAATCGTTTACCAGAACCTTGATAACCATCTTCAAGATTATCTGTTGAATGCATACTAACATAAAACTTATTAGTGATAGTACACGTAGTTTTATAAATGATATGATACTTACGCCTTATAGCATGTCTTACTTTCTTTACCTCTTCCATGAAGCATATATCAGTAGAAGATGGTAAAAATAGTATAGTGAGCGAAAGAAGAGATTCGAACTCTCGACCCTCAGATTGGAAATCTGATGCTCTGGCCAGACTGAGCTACTTTCGCTTATACTTGGTCCCGCATGAGATTCCATACTCATATTCACAAGCGCTTGTTGTCCGTTTGGAGGATTAATTCCGGAGGTTAGACGAACGGGACTTATATCAATATCATGAACCTCACCACGAGGCCTCTGTAAATAAAGTGCCTAAATACTATAATACTCAATAACCTTTATACTACTTTTGGCAGCTACGAGTTATAGCTCATAGCTTACGGAATCGAACCGCATTCAATGTGCAAGTGGAGGGAATCGAACCCACTCAGGCTTAACCAACGGTGTTACAGACCATCCTAGCTCTCCAACTCTAGCGCACTTGCATATTATTCAGTGGATGTTAATTCATCTTACTTCTTATTGCTAAGACGCTTTAATTCCTTTATGAGAAAATCTAAGCTACACTGAATGTTCCCAGAGAAGGATTCGAACCTCCGTAACCAGCTCCAAAAACTGGCGTCCTGCCGCTAGACGATCCGGGAAAATATAGGGCGCTTTTCTCGAGCTTCATATTAATTTAGCTGTCGTAGAAGGTGCGCCCAAAAATACCTGCCTGAACAGAATGTTAAGGACTTTACTTTCATTTTTGGTTTCCAAGATGTCAAAGAACATATTATCGTTTTAGATAATATCATAAATATACAAATAATTTTCGTTAGTTGTATATTCGTACTGTTAAATTAATATTAACAAATATAATGGCCTCCTGAATCGTTAAATCCAGGAGGCCATTATAAAATGTTATAATGTATTGTTAACTCTTACCTGGATCTTTTTTACATATTCTCGCCTGCGCCGTATCGTTGCCTGACGGGTTAAAGAGATTAATATATGTTGTCCAATGTAAGCGCATGGTTTCTGTTTGTTGAATTATATATAGACTATAACAATAGTTTTTAAAAATGAACCTAAATTACAAAAAATTATTTTTTCTGTTTATTTAGCTTTAATGGCATCTTTAATTGCTGCGTTTGCTAACTGTTTTAAGTGATTCTTATTGATACTACCCTTCTTATCATACAACTTATTGCTAATCTCCTTAGCTGTCTTTGGATCAATGTCAAACTTATCAATTATAGTATCTTCCCATTTCAAGAAGGCCATTAGGGGTTGATATTGTCTCATCATTGACATTAGCAACTCAGATGCAGCAGAATGAACTGATTCGTCAAGTGGTTGAGAATTTTGTTTAAACTCTTCAAACTCTAAAATATGTTCCATGCGATATATGTTTATATATCAATGTGGAGGTGGAGGAAGCGACTCCTCGTCCATACAGATTAGTAAAAAGAATATTTTACAGCTTAGGATAGTCATTTTCTTATGACTCCAAAAATATGCAGCTTTCGATCAATTCTGCCAAATGATATGTTGTATTAGTTGGGCCAATACTTATGCCGTTCTTACTTCCTTTAATGCCTAACCTACATACAAGTATACTCTGTAGTATGGCATGCATTAGTACCTAACTATTAGGCGGCAATTGCAAGTTCAGTGTTTCCACTTAGTTTTGATGTAGGTCATCACCCATGCTGTACTCTTAGTATTCATCTGCTGTCAAATACTACTCACCCCCATATAATTCTATTTATATATCTACAAATGATTCTTTTTGCATTCTATCTACCAGTTTTTTAGCTATGATTTTAGTCTCCAGTGGGAAGTCACCTTTATTAATCATCCAGTCAATATAACTAGCGTCTTCAGAGAAAACATCTTTAAAAACTTTACCTTTGTTCTTACCGAAGTTGAAAACGATTTCTCTCTTACCGTCGATTTCAGCAATCTTAAACCTATTTGCTAAGTCAACTTGATCCTTTCTATTCTTAATGGAAGATTCTTCTATTTCAGCGTGAGCTACTGGCAGGCCATATTTAGTTTTCTGGCATTCAAATATTTCAATAGTAGCTTCTATGTCTGCCTCAGCTGCGTGGGCATTTTCAAGAACCTTACCTGTCATACGATTATAAGTGCTTGATAAATCTCTTGGTTCGTATGCAGTTTGAATAAGGAATGGATCAATGATCTTTCTACTTCTATGATTGAAAGGAATACCACTTCTAAATAATTCTTGTGTAAGTAGTGGGATGTCAAAATATAAGATATTATAACCTCCTAGATCGCAATCTCCAATAAAGTCGTTAACCTTCTTTGCTATTGTTTTAAACGTTGGCTTATCTGCTAACATCTCTGGAGTTATACCATGTTTATCAATAGCCTCAGGTCTACTTTCCATTCCTTCAGGATTAACATAACTTTGAAATCTCTCAATTTCCTTGCCTAAAGATGTTTTCTTAATCATACAGATTTCAATGACCCGATCTGTAGCTGTGTTAATTCCAGTTGACTCTAAGTCAAACCAAATGATGTCTTTTTCCATTTTGTAAATTCTAGTTAAACTCTTCTTCCTCGTTCAATCATGGATGTTATACCACAGTTGAGGAAGTTTGTTTAATCTCTAGGAAGTTTAATCTCAATTGCTGCTATATCACCAGGAAGATTTGACAAAGTTGCATTAATCTGATTTAATGTAACTTGGAGATTTTCCATTGAAACAGCTGGTGTAGTAATAGTTGTAGGAATAACGGTTGAAGGTTGTGCTAATCCTGCTCCTTCTGCTTCATTCTCTTTAAATTCAAGTATTAATTCTTTTAATGTTTCTGCGATCTCTTTTAGTGCTTCCGCAGAATTATTAGTTCCAAGTGAGGCAATGTTATAGAATAAAGAATTAGTCTCTTTGATTTTCTCAATCTGTATTCCGTTTATGCTATCAGCAATGTTCTTTATAGATTCTTCTACTTCTTTTAAATCGTCTTTAAATTCAACAACTCCAGAAACAGCATTTAAGAATGTTGTAAATTGACCTATTCCACTATCAACTTTTTCATTATCCTCTGTTGCTAACGAAACAATACTTGCAATAATACTATCTAAGAAGCCAGTCATATTTTTTACCGTAGCATCTGGTGAGTTTTCAGAGAAAGACTTAATAAACTCAGAAACACTTCCAAGAATTGTAGTTACGCCACTTAATGATTGAATACCTTTTTCTACATCTTCAGCAGAATATGCATCTGTTCCTGGCAGAACACCTTCTATATCTACGTTGAATGTTTTGGCTAATCCTTTCATGACTCCACCAGCGGCAGATTTACTCTTACCACCGATTGAACCAAAAATATTAGATACAGAATCTAATACAGATTTAATTTTCTCTGTAGCTTTTCCACCAATTTTAAAATCGTCAAAGTTAATTTTCTGCATCTGTCCAGCTGCATCCATATACTCACCTTTAGAAAATGAAATTACACCGTCAGATAGACCAATAAGAACTTCACCGATTCCCATTACTGATTCAATACCTCTTTGTACATCATCAGGTCCATACTCGTCTGTTCCAATTACAGAGCTAATTAAGCTTGCATCTACACCAGCTTTCTTGGCAAGACTTCCAGCAATTTTGGAAAGTGCTCCAGGTTTACTTTTTGCTCCAAGTTCTCCAAACACTTGTGGTATAGTAGCAAGTGTAAACTTAATGTTTTTTATAGCTTTCTTCTGTACTGCTGGGCTGATGCTTACGGTTTTACCAGCAGAATTTATGTACTCCATATTTGCAAAAGCTGCTACTCCTTCAGCAACATTAACTAAAATGTCACCCATACCCTGGACAGATTCTATTCCTCTTTGTACTTGATCTGGCGTGTATAGGATATTTCCAGACTCGTCAACTGCACCCGGAATGTTAAATACCTTACTAAATATTTTGTCTTTAATAGAGGCTCCACCAAGAGCTCCAAAGGCTTGAGAAATTACAGTTAT
>Ga0222685_1000324_pt1 | contig 11758 bp, 14 predicted proteins | sample AntAcemetage1077_FD_179836 | JGI IMG/M metagenome (GOLD analysis project Ga0222685, IMG submission 179836) | Saline water microbial communities from Ace Lake, Antarctica - #1077 | ecosystem: Environmental > Aquatic > Non-marine Saline and Alkaline > Saline | place: Antarctica: Ace Lake...
CCTTAATTGATGTATAGCAAGGATAGAGCCATCATAAGCAATAGAGTTATATTTTTCAGTACCAATATCATTGTTAATCGCTCCAACAGGATTTTCAAGTCTGACATTAGAAGCGTCTGGACTTTTCACATCACCCAAGACAGTTCTGTCTACCTCGACATCCATTCCTTTAAATTGATTAACCTTGAACTTAGACATTGTTAATATCCACCTCCACGAAAATCATAGTCATGGCTACTTACAGGATATCTACCTGCCGTTAAGTCTGGATACATAGGCTCATTAAATGATGCAACTCTTTTATAATTACTCATTGCATCTATGGCTTCATTTTTAGCATTCGCCATCATTGTTGATCCATCACCAACTTTTCCATCTTTGAACATACACATTCCCATTACCCAATTTTTTACAGCCTTGTTTATACAAGTAATAGTAATGTCTGAAACTTGAGCTCCAATATAGGATGCACCTGCTTGAGTTGTTTCATCAAATGCTTCTGTCAATGTAATCTGGGTATCACCATCAACACTTGCAATGGTATAAAACTTTTTAGGGAAGTCTGTAGTTTTTGATAGCAAAACACCTGGAGCAATTTCATCACCTGCTTGTAAACCTAACGCCCACGCTGTGCCTGCTCCTGAAACTGTTGCAGAGGCATTAGTAAATGTTGCCGTACCTGTAGAGTAAAGTCTATTAAGCTTATTAGCTATGCCTCTGTAATGAAGCTGTATCATTTGATTGTCTGCTGATTTTCCAATAGGATAATCAAACAATCCGTATTTATTCTGGTGAAAATCAACATACCAATACGAAGGATCGCCAGTTCTTATATGCCAATCGAAAGCACCTTGCTCAATAGTTTTTATATCTGTAGGCGGTATTCTATCGAATCCAGTTGCAAATTGATAATAAATATCATCTATTTTATTATCAACACAATCGGAAGGAAAAGAATATAATCTTTCATTAGAGACATCAACGTACTTACTCTTAAACACAGGCTGTATATCCTTTAATGATGACCACTCTTCCTCAACTTCAAATACCCAAGTTTTAATCCTCTCTATTGGAAACCTGTTTGTATTGGCTTCAGCTAGATTGGCATAAACTTGGTCAAGGTATTCAGCAATATTCATTATTTATCCTTTGTTAGATTTACAAGTATTTTCGTGGATATCTCTTCCCTTTTGATTCTTCAATATTTTATTGCAGTACCTGCATTGGTTAGGTGCAATGTCTGGAGCGTCAGAAACATCTTCAAATTCTTCATTGATTTCATCACCATTAACGCTGACTATAGTTTTGGATTTCTTTTTAGCTTCCATTATTTCAGGATTTACTACACCAAGAACGATGAAGTCATGACCTACATCTCTCATTAGGTCCTGATAAAGAATATAAGGCACATCATCTCTTGTATAATCATTTGCCTTTTCAAATGGGAACTTCAATAATCCAGAACTAGGACACATTCCAAGTGTTCCAACATACTGCATTTTAAATATTAATTTCTTTAAAATATTCCTATCCATTTTTTTTAATCTCCTTGTTTTTATAAATTTCTATCATTGAAAAAGCCATTAAACTTATCATTGTGATCCATAGTTTTTTTATTTCTATTGGATATTCTACAAATGATAATATATATATCGAAAGCACACACAGGTGCGGAATCGTCTTTTTAAAGTTCTTGTAAAAAATTTTGAATATATATCCCATCCATACAAACATCAAGATGCCACCTCGAACTCCAAATAGAATAACTGAGCTGTTTAATGTCTTATCAGACAGAGGGTCTGTAGTCTCAGCATAAGGGAAAACTCCTATGCCGTATCCGATTAGAGGTCTATTGAAGAAATCGTCTATAACAGGCTTACAGATAACACCTCGAACCTTGAACGAGTAAATAATTTTAGCGTGATATTTTGCTAAAAAGTAAACGCCTAATGCAATCACAGCACATCTAAAAAGTTTTGAATCAACGTTAATAAATATAATCATAATCATAATTCCAATAGATGCAAATTGAGGTTCGTTAAGAAATGCAATTATTATGGCTAGGATTAAAGCTACTAAGCAATTTGAGTACAAAATAGGCGATATAATGGCAAAATAGGTAGTAAGCCTTGGTATATTTCCGAGATTTGCCCCAAATAAGACTTCATGAGAGTTTTTTAAAATTGGATTGTAGCCTAAATACTGGATAACAAAGATTGTCATATTGATTACACAAGCATAAACAATGAAATTATAATATTCTTTTGGGTCTTTGGCATATTTAAAAATCATCACCATGCAGTATAAAGCTAAAAAATATTCAATAGTTGTTGCGACAATTATATCGTTAAATCTGAAAGTCATAATGCTGAATAAACATATCAGGAAAAAATATAAAACTGGTTTATTAATGTTAATAGAACGCATCGATCTTTTTTGATAATCATACAGCGATCCAATAAATAAACTTATGCAAAATATATGGAAAACCTTTGTATCAAACTTGTTCAAAGATTCACCAAATATGTAACATAATGGACTAATTAATAGGAAAAACTTCAATACTTTATCTATCATATATCCTTTAAAATAAGGGGAGCTTTTTACACTCCCCTATATTATCTGCGGTTACTGCGTTTAGTCTGCTTTATATAAGACAGTACACGTTACTGCTGTGTCTGTTCTTGTAATATACATTCCATTCGTATAAGGAATACCAAGCCCACCAAAAGTAGCGACTTTGGTATCTGTTACGATTCCAACCTGAACGTCTATTGGTCTAGGATTTACTCCTGTAGCATCACTTGCTGAAGAAATATTCCATACAGCCATGTAATCAGCTACAGAAACTCCATTTACTAGAACACCATAGATGTCACCAGTAACTTTATTTCCATCTGCATCAGTAACAAAGCAATCGGCTTGTCCGCTATAAACTTCAAAAGAAGTCATAGTCTGACCTAGAACCTGCAACGATCCTTTTTCATTTACATTAGCGAGGTAACCATCTTCACCACCACCAATACCTGTGAAGTTATACAGGGCATTGCGATAATGCCTGACCGATCTAGCTTCAATTGCCGTTGGCTCTTCACAGAATCCAGTAAGCATTGATCCTAGAAACAACACGATAAGAATAAAAAATAAATTAAATTTCTTCATAGTATTTTATCTCCTTATATTGATTGGTTAGGTAAGTCAGAAAATGACTCGTTAATATAATAGTTAGACACATTGCCTCTGCTGTCTTCAACAGCTTTCTGAGCGAAAGCCATTTCCATTCCAATACCATTTCGGAATTTGTAATCTCTAAGGTTAGTTGTTCCTGTTGGAAGAACTCCTTCACCTCGGATCATTATTTCTGCACCAAAGAAAATCTGTCTTGAAAGTCTATTTCCAAGAGTAACTTTCTCGTTACCAACATAAGTACCTGCTGCACCACCATCGTCAAGACTACCAAAGCCTGTGTTACGAGTAACACCTGTGAAAGTGTTGTTTGTTTTTGCAGTATAAGTACAAAACTCAACAGTTCCATCAGCTTTAACAATACTAAGAACATCATTTGCAGTCGGAAACGCAGGAAAATGTCTTGTATAATTTTTGCTAGTGTCTTCACCAAGTGTCAAAATTTCAACAACATTAGTGTGTGCTCCGTACAGCAATGCTTCTGGGCGTAATGGAGAACCAGAAATAATTCCTGCTCCAGATATTCCAATGTGTTCATACACTAAAATACCATTCCACTCACCAATTGCACCTGTACAAATTTTATTTAAGTCACCACGAACACCTGCTGATTGATTATGCGCTCTCCAGGCAGGATCAGTTCTTAAATTAAAACCATCAACTTCAGAAATGACGCAACCGAACTTTTCGATTATTGCTTTGCCATTATCAACTGTGTGGTCAATACGCATTGCACCTTGTCTTTGAAGTATCATTTTACCAATGTCAAGATCAGATACGCCAAATCTAGCACTTGAATCTAACTGATTTCTAGCAGTTACATTAGTACCATTTGAGTAGTAAGTATTTGCACTAGATTCAACAAGAAGAGCATTAAATGCTTTCCAGTCTTTCCAAGTACCTGTCCATCTCTGGAGTTTCTGCTTTGCAACCTGAGAAAATTTCCAGAAAGTAGCAAGCTTAGTTTTCTTATCTGTGGCAACAGCCTGTCTGTACCATTCAAGAGTAAGTGTAAACTGAGCTTCTTTGAACTCTCCTTCATTTCCTTCCATGATTGCGTGACCTTCAACACCATCATTTTCAATATCAGACATGACAGATATTTTCATAGTGTCATGACCTTCTTTAGACTGGTCAGAGTCAATGATAATAGGCATATTACTGCCTTCCTTACCCTGAAACTTATCCCAGAATGTTCTTGTTCGGATATCTTGTCTCAATTGAGTATTCCAAAACTGAGGAATCGTCAACGGATAGTCAGAAGTATCCTGTATGTTCATATTATTTGAAACTACCATCTGCATTCTCCCTACGCAGATGCAAAACTACTTAACGAGTATTTACTGTAAGATATTGTTTATGCATTACAGCGTTTTGTTCTTCCTTATTAAGCTTTAAGAACTGGTTTTCTGTTAAAGGCTTGTCGCCTCCAGAACCGCCAGAACTACCACTCTTGTGACTATTCGTAATGTAAGTTTCGCCATCTACTTGTTTGTTCTGTTTATTATTTTCTGCATTTACATTCTCTTTAGCCTTAAAGGTACTAGGCACAATGCCTAATTCTGACGCTTTCAGAGTTACTGCGTTTAACTCATACTGTGGATTTCCGTGAAACTCTGGATGCTCCTCGATATATTTCACAGTTTCTTTGTGAAGATCTGAGTTCTCATCCATAACATCTGGGTAGAGTTCCTTTGACTTCTTTAATGAAGCATTTCTGAAAGTATCGTAGCTTGCGATCTTGTCAAAGTTTGCTTTTAATTCTTTTGTATAACTTGCTAATTCTTGTTCGTATTCCCGATCCTTTTTCATTGCCTGGTAAGGATTGTCAAACTGCTCTTCTTCATTAGAAGGGCGATGTCCTCGCTTCTCCAGTTCAGCATGTATAGACTCTGGACTGAATGCATCTCTCTTCATTTCCCCACCAGGAGAAGCCTTAACATCTGGGTTAGGTACAAACTGTCCAGATTTAAGGAGATCGTTCTCTGCTTTGATTTTATTCATCTCTGAAATAGTTTTGTCATTGTAGCTTTGCAAGTCTCTATGTCTTTTTTCATCCATAGTGATCCTGCCACCTTTGCCATCATCAACTAAGCCATCGTCTCCTTCTTTATCCAACTCTTTGGAATCATTCTCTCCTGCCCCTTTGTCGTCACCATCACCATGTACTTCTCCGCTTCCTTCAGCTCCTTCTCCCTCTTTATTTTCATCCGCATCTTTTTTAGGATCATATACTTCTCCCTTTTTTTCCGCTTCACTACGAGCAATATACTCATCCATTGATTCGCCAATTTCATTAATATTATCTATCAATCTATCTGGATACTTCTCTGCATCTTCTCTGCGTTCTTCTACTGATTTTATTGTTTCTGTTGTCATTTTGTTTCCTTTTCCTAATCCTTTCGGGTACAGGGTTTTTGTTAATTACATTTGCGTGAAGATATCTCCCGCACTTTCTTTAATCTGCTGTTCATAATCTTTATAGTTACTCGCCTCTTGAATTGCCTTCAAACTTTTCTTCACGTTCTCAACAATGTCTTCAGCAAGATTGATAAAATGTTTTAACTGACAATAAGCTTCCATTCTTGAGTCAACGATAGCAAGCCTTGCAGTCGGTTCAATTGGAAGTTTACTTTTGTCCATGTAGAAATCTTTTAAAGACTCCAACCCTTCATCAAGTTTTTTCTTGAAAAGTTTATAACCTTCAGTCTCTATCATTTTCTTTAATGAGTTTGCTTCAATAATATTCTGTTCAAGAACATTAATGTCCTCTTCAATAATTCTTGGTGTGCCTTGCCCCTGTGGATTACCGTTGTTGTGCATTTGCTATTTCCTCCATATTTGTTTTAAATTCTTCAGGATCAGTTTGTCTGTTTCCTGCCTCATGTTCTAAAGCACCAATATGTTTCTGGTACTCCTCATCTTTTAAATTCTGTTGTTCTTCCGCTTCTTTCTCCTCCATTAACTGTCGCAATGCCTCCTTTTGTACGCCAATATCGTACTCTTTAATTCTTTCAAAATTTGGAGCTATCTCTTCTATCTCTTCAAGACTGTATCCCAGAGCAACAAAGACTTTCTTCATGATAGCTATTTTACCTTGTGGATCTTTTTCGTAGAGTGGTTCATTCTGTGCAAGCTGATAAGTCTGCAAAGCTTTCTTGCCCTCTGCGTTCTTATCCTTAACTGAGGCGGTAAGGATGATGTTGTAACTCTTCTTCAGAGCCTCCATCTTCCCAAGTGTGACTTGTTCGCCATCCTCTACACCTGCTTCAGTTTTGGATTTTAAAGGATTATATTGTCTTTCTAAAAGTTCTCTAATCAAGTCAGCAACATAAGGATCATCATTATCACCCCAATATTGTTTCAATAGCATTGCAATTTGCTTAATCATCTTTGTTGTACCAACAGTAAGCCATCGAATATAATGTCTGAAGTTTATGTCAGCTTCGTTAAGCACAGCAAGGATTCCACCCTTAGTGTTGTTTGGATCGCCTTGATTCTGCACTCCTTGTGATCTACCATCAATGTTAGACCTGCGTTCACCCCAGTTCTTTACGTTCTCTTCATCGATCTGAGAGTTGTTCTCATTCTTTGGAAGCTCAAGGTATTTTATATTAGCAGGATCAAGAAATTTTAATTCCCAATGACGACCATAACCTTTGCGATGCTCCCATGGATTATAGTTATTCTCTTTTGATGTAAGCAGGATAGGATCGTTACTCAGAGCCATTCTGTCTGATCTGGTATTATGAATATGATCTAGCTCACCTTTAGTATCAAACAGCATCTCCGGAATACCAATGCCAAAAGGCTTGTTGGCTATTGGTTTAATCTTAAGATCAATGATATTACATTCACCATGTTTGAATGGATATTTTTCCCAACCAAATACTGTAGGTATATCATTATCAATACTCATGAGCATGACAATCTTTTCAGTCAGTCCATCACCATCGACATCATAGTTACCAATGCATTCCCAGTATTCAATCTTATTTGTTTTGCTTGCGTGTTCAATCAGCCAGTTCTTATCCATCTCTGTGTGAACAGCCTCAACTTTGGTTTGCAAGCCATCGATCTTAATGTTATCAAGATTCTTATAAAGTTCTTTATTGTCTTGCTTGAGCATTCTCTTCAAGAAATCTTTTGTTGCTTTACGCCTTATGAATATCCAACTACCATTCCATGCGTCTTGAAGCGACCTTGAATCCGCAGGAAAGTATAAGTCCTTAATGTCAATTACTTCAATTGCGGGTTGAAACTTTTTCCATTTCCTATACTTTCTCGTTACGCTACCCACCTTATAAGGCAGAAGAGGAAGAACAGCCTTTTCAGGTGGGTCTGTTTCTGGATTAAACTGCGGATTCTGTCGCCTTTCAAAGAAAAAATCTGTGTTCTCTTGACTTACTGCAAGAGGTCGTCCTGTCTCTGAATCTAGAACAGGTATATCTCCAGTCTGTGGAGTGAAATATGATTTAATATCTTCTTCAACACTTTCTTTTTCCATGTCCATGTAGGTTCGTATGTAACCAGTTCCATAGACTGCTGTGTTCTGATATCCAAGCCAAGTGTTTTCTCTAATGTTGTCATCATGATCTATAAACCAATTGATAATTTCCCCAAAGACATTTGCATTTTCTTTATCTTTATCACCGCCAACTGGTTTAACCTGTATAGGTGGCTGAAAGTCGAATACACCTTCTTCAAGTCTTGGGACGATTGAGTCTGTGGCTGATGAAGTAATTGGAACTGAGAAATTTGAGCTGCCAATAAATGGATGAGTACGTCTAACCCTTATGTCACGCCAGTCTCTCCACATCCAATCTAATTTTCTATTGTACGCCACTCTATCGGAAAGAGCATCAACAAGGATTTGTTTGGTATCTCTTCCGAGAGCATCAACAGTAAAAGACTCATTACCAGAAAAATACTTTGGTCTATAAGTCTCCGTTTTCTTACCACCAAAGAAGTTTGGTGATAGGGTTTGAGATGTATGTGGCATTTAGTTCATTAAATTTCCTTTATTTTTTAATTCGTTAGCTTCTTCAATCAACTCTCTACCATCAAATGAATTGTGCGTAACGATGCGAGTAACCCAATCAACATTAGGTCTACACTCACAGGCACATTCAAATTCATTTGTGCTATGCTTTTTACTATCATTTAATGGAAATACATGTATCATAATTTTTCCTTTAAGGGTAAGGTCCGGGAATCGAACCCTGATATCTCGATCCACAATCGAGCGTTCTACCACTAAACTAACCTCACCATATTTATTAAAACAACACGCAAGTGATATGTGACAGGTTGTGGCGAATCACACATATACTAGCCATTTCACATACCTGTTTGCAGGCCATCCTTGTAAGGTTTACTACCACCTGCGTGTTTTATTTTTCATCCTTCAATATTAAAGCGTTACAATTATAGCAAACAATAGCATCATCTGTCAAGGATTCTCCGCATTGTTGGCATAGGGTCATCTTCTGCTCTCTATCTCTCGTTCAAGAGTGTTTTTTTGTTTATGTAATATAATCTCTTTCATAAATCTCCTTCAGTTACATACACCATTGGATGTGAAAACCAATATTTTAATTCACCCCAAAAGCCTAGATTCTTAGTTTCAACCTCTTTGGCTTTGAACTCTCCGCACCAGTCTGCTTGCCAAGTAACAGGGAATCTGTCCGCAGGAGAGTTGCCAGAATTCCTACTTCCTACAGGTGCATTCCTTTTACAATATCCAGAGAAATCATTTAGTCCATCATAATATTTACACTCATCACATTTGTTTTTCATTTACCAACACTCCTACATTTATAATATGCTCGCCATTTATACTTATAATAAGAATATCCAAGTCCAAAACCTAACATAATTCCAATCAATATTAATAACATTGCCATTATTTGTATATGACTCATGATCTCATCTCCCTCCCGAATACGTCATAATGTTCACCTTGATTTGATCTAGCATACTCTGGTTCAGCTCCTAGAGTGCTTTCGTTATAATCAGCCTTGTATCTGTCTGGAAAGTTTGGTCGTTTGTTATGAAACTTTGGAAAGTGATCAATGACTGCTGAGAACATAACATTCATGTCAACATAATCTGGTGACCTTATACCAAGCTTCTTGAGTATGTCTTTCGGAGTGATACTCCTCTGACCTGTTGATTTAAAGGTATAGGACACAACATTGAAATCTCTTGATTGATCTTCATTAGGTATCAATTGCAGATCACCATCGTTAATAAGCTTTGCAAGTTTGAAATGATTCTCATCATCTTTAGTTTTATAGTTTGGATTCTTATACGGTGTTGACTTAGCCAAGAGCTGACCATAGCTGATAACATTCGCCCTTTGTTCATTACATCTGTCAACCACTCCACCTCCAAGCCCTCTATCATCTACTATAGACTCGTGTGGACTATATTTATGTCTCAAGTCCATGAGATGCCCAGTTGTCTGCATCAAGTCCAATCCCTTGTAAGACTGTAAGTATAGCTGTCTCCATCTATGGCATCTTGTTTGTTGATAAACACCAAATACTGTTCTATCTTCACCAAAGCGAGCAACATCACATGATAATATCTTAAACCCATACGGATCAAGGTTAAGACGCTCACACTTGGAAACACTATCCATGCGATATATCTTATCACCCAGGTCTTCATCCTCATAGGAATTCATCACATATCTTCTGTAATGGCTTGGGGCCTCGAGTTCCATCGCTCTCAGGTCTTTAACAAAGTCAGCAGGTAAGTTCTTTTCATTCATGAAAGAGTTTGCTTCAACAACAAAGTAATCTGCACTTGGTGGATTGTTCACCCAATCACGCCAACACCAATTGTGTCCATTTGCATTAGATATCATAAATCCCTGTCGAAAGCCTACATTAGCTCGTCTGAGCCTATCTCTTAAATATGTAAATATGTCATTGGTCAGGAATTCCTCTGCTTGCTCGATGTAGAACCATCCCAAGTTTATGTTCTTTAAAGCTCCGTTCTTCATTTCTGCAAGTGTACTTCCAACTTGTTGACCATGCCTGAACATAACCTCTGATCCGTTTGAAAGGACAGCATCCTGTTTACTATTTACTCTTAAACCTGTGTACTCCTTGAAATCCTTCATGGTACTATCCTGAAGATCAGAAAAAGATTTACGAACTATCAACCCCAGGTTGCTTGGATAAGCTTCACTAAGGATCATACCCTTTTGAATCGCACACATTGTCTTGCCTGTTCCGATACCACCAATCATGTGGGGATACCTTGCAGTAGAGTTTACAAAGTCATGCTGAAATGGTGCTAGTTCGATGTCTTTATTCTTTAATATCATTATTATCCTTAATCTAAGCTTATACTATCAAACATACATTCCATTCGTTTATATTTATCAGTAGCTCTTATAACTAAATGTTTTTCAGAAATACTATCAGCATAATTTTGAATAGCCTGAAAGATACTTGAAGAAGTGGCATGCTCACCATGTAATATACAGCTAGATTGCATTTCCTTTGATTCTATATTAGGAATACTAACTGAATACTCTCCTTTTCTATTAACCATAATTCTCATATCAAGATCATATATCCCCATTAACTTAGATAATTTCATCATCCTTCCCCTCCAACAGTTCAAGGTTAGTATGTATGTTGCCTATGATTTCCCAAGTTAAAACACTATCAATACTCCAGTCAGATTTATTGTCACCTATATTATATTTATCTATTGATCCGTTTGATCTTTTGTATCCATGATAGCCAGTAACATACCAACCAACACCAACGCTTCCATAGTCTATCTCTGAATCATCATATTTGCCAAATTTAACCTGAACAACTCCTATTAAAAATTGCTTGCCTTCAATATACCTCTTATTAGGTGATAATATATCACCCTCGTAAATATCCTTGCCGTTCTTGTCCTTGAGTCCTGTGTATTGCATGAGTATAGGTGTCTCGGAATATTCTAACCATTCATTATTCATATAGGCACACAAACCAGATGCATGAACTGCAAAACATGTTGTCATTCCATTTTTCTTATCCCACGCTCTAAACTTTATCTCTCTATTGTTTTGCAACGTGTTTCTCCGCAAATTTTGGATCAAGGAGTCCATCAGCCTTTCGGTCCGGACTCGCATAGACGTTCATGATCGTTACTGCATTTTCAGATTTGACTTGATCTTTATAAAGTTCAAAATACTTTGCAAGACCATCTGTAGCTTTTTGTTTACAATAAAACTTTACTTCAACTGATCCATCGCTATTCTGTTTCATACTTGATATGTTAGCTGTGATATCATCTGGCAGTTCTTTAAAGTTCTTTAAACGAAGAACTCCATCTTTCCACTCCATTGCATCCTTGATGTTAAAGAAGGCTGTCTTATGTATCTCTTTAAGCACTCTTTCGGCACTTATTTCGTTCTTTTTAGCTAATTTGGCTTTTAATATTGCAATATGTTCCATGATATAAGGTTTCATTAGGTTCTCACACCCAATAACTTCTGCTGTCTTTTTTGAATAACCTGCCCTAATAGAAGCCTGGGTAGCATTGAAATCAACCATAT
>Ga0222685_1000326_pt1 | contig 11729 bp, 5 predicted proteins | sample AntAcemetage1077_FD_179836 | JGI IMG/M metagenome (GOLD analysis project Ga0222685, IMG submission 179836) | Saline water microbial communities from Ace Lake, Antarctica - #1077 | ecosystem: Environmental > Aquatic > Non-marine Saline and Alkaline > Saline | place: Antarctica: Ace Lake...
GTCTTAATATTACTTACTGTCTTATCAATGAGTTTCTCTATTTCTGAAACTCTAGCTCTTAGTCCGAACATTATTCATCTCCTTCGCAAATAGGGCCCTCAATCGGCAAGCACTGCCAATTAAATTTGAAACCACCCGCAGTCAATGGTATACAATAGAAGTTGGACTCATTGCAAGCTCTATCTGTGTTGCAATCCGCAGTACACATGGTCCTTATTCGGTAACCATCATTAATTATTACACAAATTCCATTCCATTGATCACAATCAGAATTGGTTTTACAAACTGTATTACATTGGGTTTTGGGAATAGGAACAACTCCGGCATCTTCAGTGCCGGAGTCTTCCATTCCGGCATCTTCAATATCAAAGGAATCCTCTAGATTGGTACAACTACATACAAACACCATACAAAAAACATAAAAAATACGCATGACCGGCCTCCTACTCTAGAGTGTAAGGCCGGTTTTGCGGGTTGTCAAGGGGAAATTAGGAAAGGAGGTGGGTTACCAAGCAATTGACGAAAGTGATGCATTCAGGTCGAAACGAGTGTTGGTGGAATTACTAGGAGAGGCATGACTATGGATTACACCAGGAGCTAATCTAGTTAGCCAAACGGATGGGTTTTTTGTTGCTATATGAGGTAGCGACCCGTCAGTTAAAGTATTATGCATATAGAGAGTGCCGCTAGTATCTACGGTATACCTATAATCACTCAATTCATCAAAAATAAAGAAAGGTGCAAAGTTTGAACCGTTGTTAAACCCCTGGTCAGTAACGCTATTATGCTTAATATTGTTACCTTTAATTGCAAAATTATGAGAAATAACTGCTTCGGTATTATCAAATCCAGGACCATTAGATACTACTAACCCATGACTCGCCGACGAACTAGAGTGAACAACAACTAAATTGTTATTAAGGAATGCTATATTTTGAGCTGTAGAGGGATTGGGAAGTATGTGTGCACAAGATGCTAATGCAGTAGAACTTACTGTTAATACCTTAGGTACTACTTTAAAATCATTATTAGAAACAGTCATCTCTCCTGTTAGTTCCACTGATTTAAAACATGAACTAGAACTTAGAATCACATTTCCACTTACTAAATTTAACTCTACAGTATTACCAATGATACTATGTACAGGAGTTGATGAGGTCTCTTTAAAAATAATACCATGAGCACCTACGTCGCCATACACAGAAGCTGAAGCCCCTTCATTGTTATTAGCGTATACCTTAATAGCATTATCCTTAATAAGAGCAGAAGTAGTATCATCACTGAATATACCCTGTCCATAGGAGGTTATATTATTTCCAATAACTGAAAATTCTCCATTTTTAAGAGTGATTCCCTCCCATAGTGCTAGTATAGAGTTTCCAGTTACATTACACGAAGTACTATTGTCAAGATCTAAATAAATACCAGTTCCCCAATACTCTGGATGACCACTTTCCGGATAACCGCATGTTATCACATTAGAACTAATAGCCATCGCGGCAGTCCAATCCGATATAGAAGCAACCCCTTTAGTTAGCTGAGCAGCCACTCCACTCTTTAATGAAATATTATTAGAGTTAATAGATATATTTCTATATAAACTAGGAGTGCCCCCTGCACCATCAAAATAGAAACCAATGCCTGTAGCTGAAGGAATGGTTCCTGTAATTGATGCTATGTCACTTATGCTATTATTAGAAATATTTAAATTCTCATAAGTAGCATTAGCAGAGCCTTTGACGTCTATGCTATATAATATTCCCATATTAATACCATTAGTAGTTGCTAGCGCCATATCTCTAATATTGTTATTAGTTATGTTGATATTTTTCCTATTCGCATCATACCCAAATACCGCCCCCGCAAGCTGATAAATCTCTATTCCTGCCATACCCAAACTACTATAAGCAAGACCTGTTCCAGGGAATTCAATACTGGTGTTGTCTTTAGCAAAACCCTTAATGCTATTACCTGATATAGTAACATTCGCTAACGGTAAGCCTAAAGGGCTTACCGTTATGCCCCTATGCACACAAGAGTGTACGGTATTATTAGTAATCGTAAGATCCTGAATTCCATCAACATAAGCAGCGTCCACTAAGGCTAGAATACCCATTCCCAAAACAGATAAGTTATTCCCAGTAACAGTATTCCTAGTAGGACCCACTACAATACCAATGCCTACATCAGATCCAAGACTAGATACCTTGTTGCTAGATATTACACAATCCGTTGCATTAACTAGAAAAATACCAGCTTCAAAGCAGCCCTGGTTTCCTGCTGTTACGAATATATTATTATCTAAAATACTACTCTTAGTTAAATATCCATTAATAGCTGGTGTGTAGTTACCGCCTGGATTAAGTGTCAAAATGTAATTACCACTAATGGTAGCACCCACTCCTCCTAGGTTTATCATTCCATTGGTATACGTGAAAAACGCAGCTGCATCCCAACTAGTTTGAATTATATAATTATCACTTACTATCCATCCCACATTAGCAATGGTAATGGCCCCAGTAGCTTCAGAAAAGAGCCCCCCAATAGTTCTTAATCTATTCCTAATGACTATGGCCCCTATAGCAGAAGTTCCTTCTAAAAAATGGCTTACTGTAGAGCTACTTACGTTGCACCTAGACACTTCACACGCATCAGTTATATTAATAGCAACCGAGTGAGCAGTAGCTGCAGTATGCTCTATTTGCAATCCCTCAACCTTATTCCCGGCAGTGAGAATCCAAGCTCCCGTAGAAGACGCATAAGATATAGTAGTAATCGCCTTGACACTATCCGATACGCCCCTAACATTAACATTTACAGGTTGAGTAATACTCCTACTTACCTCGTTATCTCCTATAACTGTAACATCTATGCAGTTACTGGCCCCGTCAGCTCCTAAATCCCGAAGGTACTTAGCATAGGCAAACGCGACATATAAGCTACCGTACTCTGCTGTACATGTAGTACTCCTGTCGGCAACTGTCCAAGGCCGCACATGCGGTCCCACTGCTCTAGATATATAGCAAATATCAGAAACCAACGATGCCGCAGCAGTAACCATGAATAACGGAACTCCTTGTTGAGGTCTGTCGTTTCTATAAGGAGACTGTGACGCTGCCGCCACGTCCAAACTATCAAAATCATAAGTTTCCCTAATAAAAGAACTACCTAAAATATAGTAAAGGCTATCTGCTAAAGATCCGCTACCTATTACAGTAATGTCATGCCTTCTCAACGTTCCATCTACGTGAACCCAGTAAATGTAGGTAGCATCTGGTATTGTAGCCATGGCGGAATGAGCAACACCCTCAAAGACAGTTTTTTTGCCCCTACAATAGAACTCCCCCCCTGAAATATAGTAATCGTTAGTAGCAGTAGTACCAGAGTACGAAAGTAATTTAAATGACCCATCCAGTGAAGATCTGTCGATAATTCCTGACTCATTATGATCTTGCGTGGGTCTATGCACTAGGTCCTCTAATGCGGCATCTCCAACGTCAGAAGTTCCTAAGGTTCCTCTCACTCGATGATCTACTAAAGTACCCACTACCGACCCGAATAAAGGATACCCAATAAGGCCTACCGCTGTAGCGCTCTCCTTGTACGGAAACGAATATATCCGCATGTGTTGGTCTAGATCTGGGGTAGCCAGTACCTGAATAGCGTCCTGATAGGTTCCTGCTAGTTGTGGAAGGTTTGCATCATGCGAGCCATTATCGTTGGTAATACATAGGTCTATCCACTGTACGCCCCCCGATCTATATAACCGTATAATTCTATATGTCCCCGCAGTTGATAGTGATGCAACAGTAATGATCATCGAAGACCCACCATCCCATGTAAATGTAAAATTAGTTGCGTCTTTTACTACGTCTAAGTTAAGAGATACTGCTGCTTCATGGTCCTCGCTCATATCAATTATACTAGTACCCGTGCATGTTCTGGAGGCGGGATACTGTGCCCGCAGCTTAGCTACAAGGGCGGCACTATCGTCCACATATACTTCAAAATAATTACACCTAGTTGAAAGTCCCCCCAAGCTCGCTATAGTAGCAGGATCAAAAAGTATAGAGCTGGAAGACACCAGCCCGTCTAGTTTCTTACCATTAACGTAATAAATATCAGTAGACCCTGACAAAGTAATATCAAGCTGATTATCCGCACCAGCGAAATTAACAGTTGAATTAAATAAGGTGGAAGCGCTCCCGCTCCAAAGGCCATTAGAGTGCATAACATCCTGATGCTCGTCCAATAAAGAAAGGCTTTGCCCTCCAAAGTCATCCAGCCTGTTACCGTGGGGATTAGTTGCTGTGACGTATCCGGTGCCTACTCTAGTCCTATGAAGGACGTCCTTAGCAGTTAGTCTAGGAACATCCTGGCTATAAAGATTATGGACTACTACAGATTCAGATAGAGCTGCAGTTGTAGGTAGTAACGAGGGTACTACCTCTACCGTTATAGTACTCCCAGAGCTATCCGCGTTTGTAGTAAAAGTACCACCTGCGGTGATGTCAATGGTAGCCCCTGCAGTGGCAGCAGTGGCAGCGGATACCCAGGCCAAGCTGAATGTTGGGGATACATAAGTAAAGCTCACAGTTCCCGTTCCAGCTGTAGTATCAAGGTCGATACCCGTAATAGTTACTCCAGGAATAGTACTAAGCGTACTAGGAGCTGAGTATAATACGTTATCGTAAGTTGTAGGATGCACAAACACAGTTGGTGGCGTACTAGCACCCGCTCCAGTAATAGTACCTAGTAGAAGACAACGATCTATAGCATCATTGGCCAAATTGTCATCAGACGTAAGTGATTGGAGAGCAGTGTACTGAGTTTGACTCAGCGCTTTTAGCGTATATGAGCCTCTTGAGTACGTAGGATAAGTAGTTCCATCCGTCTCATGCGGCTGAGATTTAGTATTCACCTCAGTATAGATCGCACAAATATAGTTAATATCGCCTAATACCACTGAAGATAAACTCTGGTTAATGTCCGCTACTGTCGATTCAATGTAATCCCCTCGAGGAGTATACCCCGCAAATACTGCAACGTCATAATTACCTGCAGTAGTCCCGTTTGCTTTCAGAACCCCTCCAGAGACTACGCCTCTGGAGGATAAATCAACTCTATTCAATTCAATTTGTGCAGCCTTAGTAGTCTCTGTTCGTCGCAATGCTGCTTGATCGACTAAAACTCCATTTGGATATAAAGAACCGTCCATATAAATACCTCTTTTTCTTATTTAAAACCACGCTCCACGATCATTCGGACCATCCGGCCACTCATCTCGCGAATAATCAACTTTTTGACCAGCTGCCTCCCGAGCCGCACGCTCGAATGGATGGTCAATATACGAGTGCTTGTCCGGCACAAAGCAGTACAAATACCCCATTATTAGAACATATACGGGAAGGAAGAAAATACCCCAAACGTAATTTTGAAATACATGCTCAGTTTCATGCCTAAGCTTAGTGTCATAGCCTTCTCCAATATCATTAACAATTATATTATTCCCCAGGGTAAACCCATACCAACCCCGTCCATGCATTTTTGTATATATCCAGGAATCATTAGAAACATCCCAGATAACAGACATGTTGGCCTTGAACTTAACATTCTCGACCCTACCAAACGCCAGTAACGCCAGCATATACATCCATACTAACGCACTTACTGGAAAACACCATATAAACCCTAAAATATAACCAATTGTACTTATCATCTAAATGCCCCAAACATTCGTAATGCCTTCTACTGAAGGATTTGATCCGTGAATTTGTAGACCTTTTAAAACCAAAGATCTAATTCTAAAATCTGATAAATCTCTAACACCTGATACGGACAATCGCAATTGATGGTATTGATGTCCAAGTGCTGCTTGATGCACATACACATTTTCATTTCTATCTATTACTGAAAAAGTTTCAGAATCAACACCAAGCATTGTAGTAGCCGACCGATGCTCAAACGTAACCGTAAGCCGACTCTCAGGATATACCCTAAGCTCGTTATGAACTAAGAAATACTGACCTAAAGCCTGAAAAGAAGCATCCAGTGATATAGTTTTGTCGTTAAGAAATCTCCAATACCGTGTAGGAATCGATGATCGCCCGTTTGCTTGCTGCACATAAAGAGTAGTTGTCGTAGGATCCATGGACGATCTCTTATCCAAATAAGCCCTTCCGGTGTCGAAATTGAAGTAAAGTGGAGTTTCCGTTGCATACTCGCCTTCAGTCTTATCCATCCGATCAAACATCCAATAATCGGCCAGCCACATATAGTCCTGAAAGGCAGCCCCTAGATCTATGACATCAGTAGTTATCTGATGAAGAAGTGCATAATCTATTGTAAAAGTACTGGTTATACTCAACAATGTCGGGCTAAAACTTGTCGAAGGTATACTCACAGTATTAGCATCCAGGAAGATCCACAGATCATTAGGGACCGGAACGCCATTCTCATACAACGTGGCCTCTACTTGATCCTCATCTGAGTAATAATCCAGGTCCGCTTCATAGTTTGTAGCAACTAAAGCTAGCTCTATTTCTTCCCCCACTGGAGATAGTGCATCCGGAGCTATATATGCATATTTTATAGGATCAGGTGCCGTATCAGATCCTTCATTAATCTCTAGATTTATGAAATCACATTCATTAAAATCATTCTCGTCTAAAATGCCCTGAACGTTCAGAGGGTCTCCGCTAGAATCATACTCAGAGGCATCTATAATTTCCAGTGAGGAGTGCGCCGTGAATGCTCTCCTGGGTAGTCCAGGTTTAATTGTATTATCACTTATAGCAATCGTGCGAGTCTTGGTAGAAGGTAAAGTCCCAACTAACACAGGAAGATTGTCAGTAATTACATCTACCTCTATGTAAGAGCCTCCAGAGGCTGTTAGACGGTACGTACCGTCCGCACCTACTGACGTCCAGCTAGGACTCGCCGTAACGGTAGGAGCATCCCATTTAAGCTGCTTGGTAAGAGCTGTAGAGTTATACTTATAGCTTAGGGTTCCATTACCCGCTGGAGTGTCTGAACTAATAGATGAAATAGTTGCTCCGCCGAAACTAGACTTAGGAGCAGCGCTTTTGTGTAGCACTCCTAGATACTCTTGCTCCCTCAAGGTTAAGGGTGTCTTAGACCATAAGTATATCAGTTCTCCAAAGTATTGAGAATGTCGTGACCTGGCTACTGTTGCATTTGTAAGGTATCTGGAAGAGATATACTTAACTTCTAAAGAGGGAGCGTCAATCTCTATGCTAATACTGGTTGCTGCATCTGCTGCAGTAACTCTAACTAGGATTCCCTCATTGTTAGCGGATAGTTCTACATCCGCTGGTATTATTACAGACTCAGTTAAGAACGTAGAATCTTCATACCCACCAGTATCCGCTATTAGTGCTGTAGGAGTACTAGTTGTCCAGGTGGCCCCTCCATCAAAGGAGAAGTCTAAAGCTATTGTAGGAGTCTGTGCTATGAGGCTTCTAAACCAGGCTGAGAACACAAGTGTGTATCCTTCATAGTCATACACACCGCCAGGACCTAATTGCGGGTAGTTGGATCCTCTAGGAGTATCATTAATTGCTGGGAACTTAGTCGCCCTAGCGGTTATGGTTGCGGTCGTAGCCGCAGCATCCACCAACCTCCATGCAAATGCTGGAGTAGGATCTAGATCTTCTAATTTATCAGTAATGACCTTAGACGGAGCAAATACCGAAGAGTCATGAGCTACTGAAGGATTAGTACTCCAGTTATCTGGAGTCTCTACAATAGAATCCGTAGCATCATCGTAAACATCTATTACGTCATTTTGGTCAGTACTTGGCAATAGAGTTGAATCAACACTAACCCACAAGCCTTGGGTCTGCTGTGCAGACTCAACGCTTGTGGTATATCCTGTACTAAAAGTATAGGTAGTAGAAGCAGCAGACGTTAATAGTTGGTCATAATCTACAGAAAACGTCAATACGTTAAGACTACCATCAGTAACAGTATAGGTACCTGATGAGGATACCGATTGAGTGCCTCCCAGCGCTTGTCCTCCAGCTTTCCAACTAAATCTATGAGGCTCTGTCCAAGATGCATTATATTCGTGTACTAATTCAGAGTCAATATAATCAGGTATAGCAGAATCATAAAAATCTATAGTAAATCCTTTTACTTTAGATAGCGTAACTCCGGGAGTTACGCTATCTTCTGCTGTGGGTATACTAATACATCCAGATTTAAAACCAAATACATCCAAGGATGCTATAGCGGCACCATAGAGTAGTTTAACTGACCCTCCATCTTCTTGAGAGCGTATTGAGACTCTACCATTATACACATATGAAATAACGGCTGGGTACCTAGCGTCTGCGAAACTCGCAGCATTTATGTCAGCTTCTATGTTAGCAGCAGTTTGTGTTCCCCCCGCTGTTAGAGTAACCGTAAGCAATCCTAGTCCATCAACATCTATATATAGTTTATCATTGGTAGAAGCATTTATTGCAAACGTACCTGTGTATAGAAGTCCTCCTAAAAGGGTAGCTCTCTCGGTAGAATAAGGACCTGGTAAGAAAAGTTCTCCATCCACTGCCTCAATTAGATGAGTATTACTTGCTCCACTAGGTGTCCACTTTAAAGTATTAGTAGAAGCGTAATAATCCAAGGCGTGGTGAGTAGTCCCTCCAACTACGTCCGGCTCTACTCGTAAAGGAGTTACTCCTGTTATATTCGAAGTAGTTCCGGATGCGAAGGTGTGGCCTCTGTCTAGGAATCTATGATTAACGACCATTGATTGGTCCAGAACCCAATTAGGGCCCCATTTTCGACGACTGTATCCAAATGGTGGAATTTGAGTAATAGCCACTACAGAAGCATCCAGCCCCTTAAAGGTTCCGCCATTTGTCCGAAAGGCTGCCCTCAGCTCTTGCACCTGATTTCGGTAAGCCTCAACATCTTGATCCAGATCCTGGTAGACTTCAATAGCCTCTCCGTAGAAATTCTCAAGAGTGTCAATATCAGCAGTTTTGATTGCTAAGTTATTGCGAGCTTGAATGATATTGGCATCAACTACTTCTAGATTTTCAGCATAGGACGCTAACCATATTGCATAGTCTCTTGCGGTTACATAAACAACTATCTTTTGACCACTAACAGAACTCACGAATGTGAGTTCTGACTCGCCCATAGGAAGCAATACTGAGAACTCTACATTCCCCGAGGCATCAGATAAAATAGATCCCTTGAATACTTCATTGACATAATAACCAAAATTGGTGCTGGCTAGCTCTGTTTCTAATAGAAATACAGTGGCAGTGTTTGAATAGGGAACTACTACTCCGGAGGAGTTATAAAAGCTCCCCGAAATAATACTCCTAACTAATTCAGAATATCTATTTGGCGTTGGGAAAGTCACTATTTACCTCCTCCTAAACCTATATTCTCGAGGTCAGGTGTTCGTACGGTTGCGTCATCTCTCTTACTCAGCTTAACCCCGTGTTGGGAGCTATCTAGTAAAGTTAGACTGTTTACATAATAATAGTCATACGCATCCGTTGAAGTGGCCACAGTACCAGCAACAACTGAAACATCTACTAATCCCGCATAAGCGGCATCCGCACCCCGGCTATCTACGCTTGGGGGTATAATGCCTCGAATCCTAGAATCACCCACTACGATAGTATCGTGTACTGGTACATCTTCAAATACTGCAAAAGTCTTGTTCGTAGCAGACATTAGTAAGGTATCGACTACGCTATACGTATCTGATAAATTAGTGTTAAAAAATCTATAATGTGCTACAGTACTCACAAATTGCGGACTTCTAAAAACTAATGATCCATTCGCATAAAAATATACAGTAGACCCCCACCTCAATATCTTAAAAGTTGAAAGTCCTGTCGTCCAGTTCACGTCTTGATAGTATGCTGCTTCTACCCCACCTTTTGTGAGTGTACATTCTAGTTGAACTTCATGATCAGCATAAACATTAACTGCTATTTCAGCATGATTATTAGCATCTATATAAAGTTGCATCGTATACAGGTTTGCTTTAACGTCAGGATAGGAGGTCAAAGCTCCTATCCTGACTCTAGTCTCAAATTGAGTATCCCCAAAAATAGCTACAGATTCGATCCCAGCAACATTTCCCGCAGGTGTTCCCGTAGTTAATTTAATATTAGGGTCGAGAGGGCCTCCAAAAGCTATTGTAGCCCCTACACCTGAAGTAATGTCGGTCCATGCAGCGGCCAAAGGCCCTAATCCAGAGAAGTCATCATCACTGCCCGTATACTCAAGGTTAGCCCCCAGTATTATAAACTGGCCCCCTCCTGTAGAAGGTCCCGTTTCCGGAGATAACGAACTAAAAATAGCGTCGCTCCCGTATAAAACACCCGAACCATATAAAAAGGTATAATACTTCATTATTACACCAAATTTATAACTAGATCAGCAGCAGCTAGTCTAGCGTACTTATTAGGGTCTACTTCTATATCACTTATCGTTCCAGATGCTGCACCAGATACCGCTAACGTTACATAAGTCCAGTTATCTACTCCATAGATAGTTGAGACCACAGCATCAATATCAAACTCCTCTAAATTATCTCCCAATCTCAATGCATTGACATAATTTGTTACTGCCGTTCTCACAAGAGTCACTATGGAAGCAGGATTTCCTGACCGTACTTTCAAATTAGCTTCAATTTCAATACTCTCTTCTTGAGCCCACCTAAAAAGCCTGTCAGATCCACCCTCGTAGTATTCCTCTTGTTTGAAGTAGGAGTCCATCAAGCCAACCAAGGCATTATACTCATAGGTAATAGTAACTGCGGACCCAACTGTTGGAGCAGCTCCTCCAGCTATCCACTTAATACCGTCCGTAGCCAGATTACTATAGGCATAGTCACCCGAACCAGTAACCACTTCATAGTCAACTCCCTCTGTATAAAGCGTAGTCGCCATTTTCACAGAGTTAACCCGTATTACGGGCTGAAAGGGCATAGCATTTAGGGTTTCAACGCCGTTATACACAGTCGCATAGGTACTCGAGAGGGCCGATTCTCCCAAAACCCACACATCAATAGCTCCCGCATCCGCAGCTTGTCTAGTTAATGAAGCGTTATTTCCATAAACAACATAAACATCTGTAACCCCACTAATGTTATCAAGAATAAACCTCTTAAGCCCTGCGGGAGTTCCTATTTGAGCGCCTTCTACGTGTAGAAAGTACCGCTTAGCCAAGTCTGCGTTAGTTTCAATTGATTTACCATTTGAAGTAGCTGACTTGTTAGTGACTGCCGTAAAGCCATCCAGCCCTCTCATCATGTTTGTTATAGTATTTGCTCCAATTTGAGTTGTTATCCCGGTTGGTACGCTAGCTGCTAGAACATCCAGCTCATACTGCTCAGTATCTGGATTATAATATCTGCTCATAGTAGCAGAAGTCATTGTTTTAGTCTCTACCGTCTTAAACGTGACTATATTCCCCGTATTTGGGTCTGATATTGTAGCTACCGGAAAATTAACAGGAATTGTATAGTCCGAGGCAAAATTAGCAGTTCTAGAAAAGGTAAGAGTTACCATAGATCTGGACCCTTGCCACCTCACCATATTTTCATTTGAGATTACATCATCTACATCATCCGGAACCAAAGACCCTGCGTTCCTCAAACTCAGCAAGCTGTTTAGATACAGTATCCTATCGTTCTGATTTTCCAAAACATCTGAAAAAGGGTCAATGAACACGTC
>Ga0222685_1000331_pt1 | contig 11657 bp, 11 predicted proteins | sample AntAcemetage1077_FD_179836 | JGI IMG/M metagenome (GOLD analysis project Ga0222685, IMG submission 179836) | Saline water microbial communities from Ace Lake, Antarctica - #1077 | ecosystem: Environmental > Aquatic > Non-marine Saline and Alkaline > Saline | place: Antarctica: Ace Lake...
GACTGGGCTGGGCTGGGTTCGGCTTGGCGAGGCAATGCGAGGGTAACACACAATCTAACTGGGGATAACGGTTTGAAGCGATGTTCCGAGGCTTGGTCTGGCGAGGCGTGGCACGGCAGGGTGAGGTTAGGTGTGGCCGGGTTTGGCGAGGCAAGGAACACACACAATCTAAGGCACCCGGAGGTGCGCGAAACATGAACACAGACGCAGCACTGCGATACGTCGTCAGAGAAGGCTTCGCTCTCACCAAGGAAAACGCGCGGACGCTCGGAGGAGAGTTTGAGCGCCTGCGCAAGTCAGAAGAAGGGCTAAGCCCGAAGACCATCCTCGCAACAGCGCAAGCGAAGACCAGCCCCCTGCACGACTTCTTCGAGTGGAATGACAAGAAGGCCGCGCACGAGGCACGCACGAAGCGCGCCGGATACCTCCTGCGAGGCGTCGGCGTCGTCGAAGTAGAGGTGCGCGAAAGCAAACCGAACAAGGCCGTCGAGGTGACGGTGGTCGCGCCAGTCCCCCGTGCGTTCGTGCCTGTGAGTGGCGGCGAAGAGGGCTACTCGTCGCGCGTGGAGGTAATGACCGACGAGGACATGCGCAAGCGCCGGATCGCTGACCTCTGGCGGCGGGTGTTGTCAATGCGCGTGGAGTTGCAGGACTTCCCCGAGTGCGAGACATTCCTGGTGATGGTGGAGAAGGAAACGCACAAGCTCCGCAGGCTGGGGATTGAGGTGTGAGTGTTATTCATGGCCCGGCCAGGCTCGGTTAGGCACGGCACGGTCCGGCGTGGTTCGGCTGGGCACGGCGAGGCACGGCAAGGGCTCCACATAACCCGCAATCGCACCGCCGAACTTGACACGAGCCCGCCGCGTGGATAGACTTGAGTTACCGAGGGGCAGAGCGAGCGGACTGTGTATGCAGGGCGCGTTGACCTCTGCCCCGCCCATTCCGAAGGAGTGCGCATGGAGACGACACCCGACCTGCCTATCGAGCACCGCGACCCGCGCACGCTGACGCCGCACCCGGATAACTACCGGGGCCACCCGGACGCGCAGGTGGAGGCTATCGCTCGCAACATCAGCGACCTCGGGATGTACCGCCCGGTGGTGGTGACCACTGAGGGAGTGGTTCTCGCCGGGCACGGTGTCACACTCGCGGCCGCGAAGCTCGACCTGGAGACGATCCCCGTCTACGTGTTCGAGGGAAGCGAAGCCGCCGCGAAGCGCCTCATGGTCGCCGACAACGAACTGTCGCGTGGCGCGGAGGATAGCGAAGAGACGCTCACCGCGCTGCTTGGCGAGATAGCGGAAAGCTACGGCGACCTGCGCGGCACCGGCTGGAGCGAAGACGCGCTCGCGGAGCTTGTCGCGGAGATTGAGGAGGGCGGCTACACCCCCAATATAACCCCCGAGGTCAAGCTGATAGAATACACTGATGATGAGATAGAACACGCAGCGGATGGACTGAAGGAAAAGATGCGCGACGGGCAACAACTCAAGGAAGTCGTCTGTCCCTACTGCAGCAAGGAGTTCTACCTCGATGAGTGAACTTACAACGGAGCAGGTCTCAGAGGTGTTGGACGCGCACCCGTGGCGTTTCGCAAAAACCATGCCGGACAATCCGCACGACTACACGCTGCGCAAGCAGTGGGACGACAGCCTGTTCTCGCGGGTAGTCCAGCACCTGCGCGAACACGGTTACCGCACTTGGTTCAACGGGCGACCCTACACGCAGTATGACAGCGGTGATTACTTCTACTGGACAATGGGAGCGCCATTGAGTGAGACGATCCTGATAAACCGCAAGCTGCGGAAGACGGCAATAGCGATGGCCTATGACCGCATCGCCGCGACATACGATAGCCTCTTCAATGATGAGACCAGCAAGGAGGAGGAGCAGGAGTTGTTTGCGCGGATTGGCAACCTCTCTCAGTTGAGCGTGCTTGACGTGGGGTGCGGCACCGGCTTGCTGCTTGACTATGCAATTCCGACCGGCTACTGTGAAGAGATGCACAGGTTGCACGTTTCTATGATACTAACACGGGATTTTGAGGGAGCGAAGTGGCACTCATGGCTCTCAGCACACGCGAGATACGCGCGAAGCAGACAGCTGACCTGAGCAAACATCCGGTCAACGACGTGCGCTGGATACCGATTGAGCAGGTCGAGCCGAACGACTACAACCCGAACTCCGTCGCGCAGATAGAGTTGGGCCTCCTGCTCACCTCCATCATGCACGATGGCTACACGCAGCCGGTGGTCACCATCTACGACCCCGACCGCGACAAGTATGTCATCATCGATGGTTTCCATCGCTACTACGTGATGAAGCAATCTACTGAGGTCATGGAGTCAACGGGCGGCCTCCTCCCCTGCGTGGTGCTGGACAAGTCATTGTCGGAGCGTATGGCGTCAACGGTGCGACACAACAGGGCGCGGGGAAAGCACACAGTGGCAGGCATGTCCAGCCTCGTCTTCCAGATGCTCGAAGAGGGTATGAGTGACGCGGAGGTCTGCAATGAACTCGGTATGGGGCCGGAGGAACTGCTGCGCTTGAAGCATATCACCGGCTTCTCTAAACTCTTCGAGGATACTGAATACCGCAAGTCATGGGTGACGCGTAGCCAACTAAAGGTGCGCGATGAAGCAGAAGCCGAAGCCGAAGAAGCGCTGGAGGCGACAGGCGAGAAGTTCGAGGTGAGGTAGATGGCTGAGGACACGGTGAAGCAGGCAGGCCGCAACACGCTATGCACTCCCGAGATGATTGCGGAGTTCGTCAAGATCATGTTCGCAGGCAACTACTTCGAGTGTGCCTGTGCCTACTGCGGCATTGACGAGGGGACCGGCTACAACTGGAAGAAGTGGGGCAAGGAAGCGCTGCTCAAAGCAGAGCTTGACCTGGACGCGGTGCCGGAAGGAAATGACCGCGCTTACGCCACGTTCTTCAAGTCAACGGAGGAAGCTGCGGCGAAAGCAGAGGTGCGGATGGCCGCGCAGGTGCAACTTGGCGGGCAGGACAGGGTGCCGCCGATACTGCGCGACAGGGACGGCAACCCCATTCTCGACGAGGACGGCAACGAGACCAAGCTCGTGCCTGGCGACCCCCGCTCAAACCAGTGGTTCCTGGAGAAGCGCTTTCAGCGGCGCTGGGGCATGAAGACGGAGAAGCACGAACTCTCCGGGCCTGACGGCGGGCCGATCCAGCAGGAGATCGGCTGGTTCGACGCGGTGAAGAAGTGGGAGGCCGAGGACGCGGAGGACGCGGATAGCGAAGCAGCGAAGGACGGACAGGGAGGCGCAAGCGATGAGTGAGCAGAAGGCTTTCAAGCACGAGTTCGCGGACGCAGAGGAGGCATGGGAGGCGCTAAAAGACTGCAAGAACTGGCAACTTCCCCAGCGGGCGTTTTGGAGTAAAATACCCGAAGAATTGAAGGAGTTGATCTCTCGCGCTCGCGCTGCCCACGAGTGGTTTGACGCCGCCGTGACCTTCGCGAAGGAGCGTGGGTGGCCGGACAAGCCGATGATGACGCGGAGGGAAGTGCTGGAGGCTGTTGCCAACAAAGAACAACTGCGGGCGCGGCACCCCAACCCAACAACCGCAAATGATATATCGGCCTTTGAGTATCAGTTAGCGTGTCTAAATGCCGCCCGCGTTCACACCCCGATGGTGCCGATATGGGGAGTTGGCGGGACATCTGAGACGCGGGTATCCAGGGCCATTCACGAACTCGCGCTCCTGATGAACGCCGAGGCGGGAGGCGACCCGGTATGAGCGCAACGGTTCTGTGGCTGGCTATCGCGCTGGGCATATCGCTGGGCTTCAACGTGATACTGTGGGGACTGTGGAGGAGTGTTGCGCGGGAGGTCTTGGCAGAGAAGCGGCACTTTTGGGTTTCCAAATTGCGCGAAAGAGGCGGCGACCCTTCTATGACCGAGCAGGAACGCGCTGAGTGGCGACGCAATATGCGAGTCGCTCGCCAAGAAGCTGATGATTACAGGACGAGGGCTGCGGAGAACGACGCGGCCCGCAGGGCATGTCTTGAGCGCGAGGCTTTCTGGGGCGCAAAAATAGCGGAGGGGAGTAGACACGGTGGCGACGGCCACGAGACCAGCTAACCGCAAGCGCAGCGCGACCTCCGAGCAGGCCGCCCGTGGCAGGCGCTTTCGCGACAACGCGGACGAGTTCCTCCCCTTCGCGTTCGGGACGGAACTCTGGTCGAAGCAGCGCGAGGTGGCACAGGCGGTCTCGCGGCACAAGCGCGTTGCGGTGCGGTCGGCCCACGGGCCAGGAAAAACCTGGCTTGCTGCTCGCATCGCTATCTGGTTCCTCAGCACGCGTCACCCCGCAGAGGTCATCACCACCGCCCCGACGTGGAACCAGGTAGAGAAGCTACTCTGGAAAGAAGTCAATCTCGCATGGGGGGAACTGCGCATCGCCGACATCAAGCAGGCAGGCGAGTGCATGAAGGCTTCCCTGCGGTTCGGCCCCGGTCACGAGGCTTACGGGCGTTCCACGAACGAGTCGGAGAAGTTTCAGGGCATACACAGCCCGCACCTCATGGTCATCGTGGACGAAGCGTCCGGCGTGCCCGATGATATTTACGACGCCATCGCTTCCCTCGGCACTGGCGGCGAATACCGCGAACTCCTCATTGGCAACCCACTTCGACCGGCGGGGCGTTTCTACGACGCGTTCCAGAAGCCCCAACTCGGCTACCACTGCATTAGCATACCCGCCTCCTCCACGCCGAACTTCACAGGTGAGGACGTATCTGCCGTGCTGGCCGCGCACCTCACGAGCTGCGAGTGGGTAGAGGAAGCGAAGGCGACGTGGGGCGAGGACACGCCGCTCTATCAGGCGAAGGTGCTTGCAGAGTTCCCGGCGGAGGACGCGGAGGCGGTGATCGTCCCGCTTGCGTGGATGGAGGGCGCGCGGCAACGCGAAGTCCCCGACCCGCTGACAGGGAACCTCCAGGTCGGCGTTGACGTAGCGCGCTTCGGCGGTGACAGCACGTCCATAGCGGAGCGTGTGGGCACGACGCTCACCTCGTTGACCTCATACCCCGGTGATACCCCCGCGACGCAGGTGGCGGGCCTCGCAGCGCAAGCAGCGCGGCGTCTGGCGCACACGCACAAGGGCAGCGGTGAAGTCCTCGTGGCAGTGGACGCGGGCGGCGTAGGTGGCGGAACGGTTGACATTCTCCACGCTCGCAGTGATAATGGAGTCAGATACGTGGGAGTCCAGTTCGGCGGCGGCGCAATCGACCGCGACCGCTTCGCCAACAAGCGCGCCGAAATGTTCTGGAACCTGCGCGAGTATGCTGAGGCGGGGAACGGTTACCCGGACCTGGTGGTGGCGGCGACCGGCGCGGAGGTAGACCGGCTCACTGCGCAGGTATCGGGGATGCGCTACGGATACGACGCGAAGGGCCGCGTGAAGATAGAGAGTAAGGACTCGATGCGCGCGCGGGGCCTGCCGTCGCCGGACGAGGCGGACGCGGGCGCACTGGCGTTCACGCCGCTGGAGTTTGAGGAGCAGGATACTATCGGGATTGAGGATGTCCTCGAGGATTGGGTGGACGACGAATTCGGGGGTTGGATGGACGAGTGAGGTCGCAACCGCGATGAAGCGAAGCCGCAAAGGGAGGCCGTGACTGATGGAGAAGCAGATTGAGTATAAGGGCTACATCATCACCGTGGAGTGGCCGGTGGCGCTTGAAGTGTTGTCGCCGAGAGGCAGGATAGCGCGCACCTACACGGGGGCGCGGGTTGTCATGCGGCACGAGGGGGAACCGATAGCTTACGCGGAACTGCCAGTAACCAGCGCAAAGGACGAAGCACTGTGCGTTCGCGTCGCGACGTTCGTCGCCGAGTGTATTGCCACTGCTGACGCGGTAACACTGAGGACCGACTACACAGAGGCAGCGCAGTGGAAGGCTATCGAGGACGCGGTAGACGCAGTGCCGAGGAACTTCACGATCACGGAGACGACGGTGACGCCTGAGGAAAGCAGCGAGACTATCACGATGAAGGCGGCGGGAGACGCGCAGTGGCAGGTGTTGCAGGCGCAGAAGGAAGCGGAGGCAGCGGCGGAGGTCGCAGAGTTGCACGAGCAGAAGGCGCACATGCAGACTTCGCTCACAAAGGCACTGGCCTACAAACAGGAGCTTCATGGTGAACTCGCGAATGCCGCATGTGCAGTATGCCTGCCTGTTGGAGGGCGAGGACGCGAGACTTGGCTCATGGCAGTGGAGAAGTTGAAATGCGAAGCCCGCGACGAGGCCACGCGCGAGATGAAGTCGCGGCTGGCGGCGGTGCTGGATGCGGGTGCAAAAGCACCTCAAAGAAACGGGCCTTGATGAGGCTCCTCTTGGAGGAGAACCAACCCGCAGACTTGTCCGCAACGCGTGCATCAGCGAAGACCTGCTCGACCGCGACGGACCAGAGTAGCCAAGTGAGGCAGCTATGAGCGAAGACAACGGTACACCCGCACGCGCCGACAGGCCCACACCGTTTCTGCTGAACAAGCAGGAAGGTCACCTCTGGGGATGGCGCGATTCGCAACGTGCAGAGAAGGGGCGGCTCCGCCGTCTCGCCGCTCGCACAGAGCGCGAATTGAGGTTACTATGAGCATATTCGACCGTAGCAAGCCCGTCCACGAGCCCACTGACGCCGAACGCGCCGCTTCCGACGCTTACTACCGCGCGGAGGCGCAACTCTCCCGCGTGGCAGAGGCCGTCAGCGCGAACCTCAAGCGCGAACTCGACGCGGAGGGCGAGGGCTGGCTGTCGCTGACCGGCGGTGGTGGTGCAGGCGCTATGGACATCAGCGCGTCTGACCTCGAAGACATCCGTTCCACCTGCATCGTGCTATGGGAGAATGACCCCACGCTCGGGCAGGCGGCGATGCTGCTCCAGTCGGGCGCGCTCGGCGGCGGCATTGGCACTCCGACCGCGACGGACAGCCGCGTGGAGAAGGTCGTCACGCGCTTCTGGGAGGACCCGGATAATCAGCTGAGCGTCTTCGGTCGCGAGGCCCAGATACTCCTGAACCTCGCGCTCATAGTCGAAGGCGAGAAGTGGTATTCACTGCATACCAGCGACGCTGATGACCAGGTGAAGGTCGCCGACCTCGCGGTGGGCGAGATCACGCAGGTGATAACGCACCCGGAGAACCGCCGCAAGCCCGTAATGTATCGGCGGGAGTTCCGCCCGCAGGTGTTGAACGTCGGCTCGGGGCAGTATACGCCCGCGACGGAGACGGTCGTCTGGTACTACCGCGATTGGCGCTATGCCCCGTGGCTCATGGAGGCAGAGGAGCGCGAAGACGACGCGGCAGAGGTGCTGTTCGCAGAGGCGGGGACTAACTTGCAGGAGGACGCGGCGCTATACCAGGTGAAGACGAACACCCTCGGCTTGCGCGGCGTCCCCGAGGCGCACCGTATGAGCGACTGGTCGAAGGCGCACGCGCGGTCAGTGCGTAGCCTCGTGACGCTCACGAAGGCGTTGGCGATGTTCGCCTGGCAGCGGCAGGTCACGACGAAGAGCGCGGCGACGCTGAAGGCAATGGCAGACCAGATGAAGACGCCTCCTCCCGGCGACGCGGCGGTGCTGGCCGAGAACCAGAACGTGAAGACGACGCCGGTCAACGTCGGCACCGGAGGCAGCACGAACTTGACAGGGGCCTCGCGCGAGACGCTGCTTGAGGCGATCCGCCCGTTCGGGTTCGGCGAGCATTTCTACGGTGACTCGTCCTGTTACACTGCGGATACGGAAGTGCTGACGGAGGACGGCTGGCGCAATTACAAGGACGTGGAGGACGGCACGCGCATAGCCTGCTACCATCCGGGGCAGCATCAAATTCAGTGGCAGGAACCCATTGAGCTTCACGAGTTTGAGGTGGACGAAGAGATCGTCCATATCACGACGCGGGCGCAGGATATTGCCGTGACAAAAGACCACCGTATGCTTGCGCGCCCGAACAGCCAGTCAAAACGCCTGCCGCCCGAGGGGGCTCGTCCCGAAGGAAAGGCGGGGCGTCCGCGCATAGCAGACGGCGGCGCGGAGATACTCGACCGTGGGTACAATGTCACGCCTGCAAATACGCTGGATTCGCGGAGTGCGGGGTGGTCATTCCGCACTGCGCCTGATAGCGCGGTGCAGGGCTCCACGATATTTACTGATGACCCAGAGGGCGCGGCGCTGTTTGAGGGGGTATCGCCTGAAGACGTGGGAACATTCCTCGGGTGGTTCGTCTCTGAGGGAAGTACGCTGGGACCGTTGAAGAAGAATGGCGATCCCCGAACCGTCCTGCGCAAGCGCACTAGCAAGCGCGAGAAGCGGATATTCTACCGCATTAGCATCGCGCAGAAGCCCGGCGCGGACGCTGATGATATTCGGGCTCTGCTTGAGCGCCTCCCGTGGGCAGTGCATGAACTGGACTGCAACGGCGTGATAAACTTCAACTTCCAGAACAAGCGCCTCTGGACGTGGCTCCGCGAACAATGCGGAACTGGTTCATATACGAAGCGGCTACCAGACGGGAGCGCGCTGTGGCCTATCAGTGTGTTGGAGCGCCTATGGGACGCAGCAGTAAAGGGGGACGGCACGAGGAACGGCAAGAACGGAAACAATATCTGCTACAAGTCTATGTCAAAGGAACTCGTTGACGGGCTCCAAGTGGCGGCGTTATTGTTGGGGTGGCAAGCGAATATCGCAAAACATGCTGATGGCATCTGGGCTATTAATGGCTCAACGCGTCGAGAAGCTGGCGTAGTTCCCCGCAACATAAGCCGCGAGGTATATCAGGGAACCGTCTGGTGCTATCAAGTGCCGACCGGATTCTTCGTGACCCGGCGTAACGGGAAGGTCGCCATTCAGGGCAACTCCGGTAACTTGGCAACGGCAACTGCAATGGAACTCCCGGCTATCTGGCGCATCGACGACAGGCAGGCGATGTATCGGGGGACGTGGAATGACCTCTGCCAGTTCGCGATTGGCCGCGTCCGTGCTGAGACCCGCGCCCCGTTCGTGAGCTTGCCGCTGAAGGTAGACACTGCGATTGACATAAACATGCCGCCTGCGCAGCCACGCACGCCGGAGTCTACCGCGACGCTGTTGACGGCGTTGCCTGCGGCAGTAGCAGCAGGGATTGTGGAGCAGCAGGAAGCGAGCTATCAAGCTTACGTGGCGTTGGGCACCAATAACATTGCCGAGGTGATGGAGGAGCAGTACCCGCCGCAGACAAAGATGGAAGGCAAGGCCGCCGAGGACGAGGGCGGCGTGGACGTGCCCGAGGCAGACGCCGCAATCCCGCCCGCGCCCGACGAAGAGGAAGCCACCGAAGAGTCCGCGCAGGAAGCGCGACGCCAGGAGGCGGTGCGCCCTTTTGAGCTGAGACGGGAACTCGATGCGCTGGAGGTGAAGTTCGCGAGGGCGTTGCAGCGCCGGGTGATAAGCCCGTGGCACAAGGACATCAAGCGGTGGTTAGAGACACTGGACTACGCGCCAAGTGAGAGGGCGCTGACGCGGACCCTGCGGCGCGAGGTGCCGCCGGACGCCGTTGCCCTCCGCGAGACGCTGGACGAGTTCACGCTGAAGGCCGGGAACATCGGCGGACAGGGCGCAGTGAATGCGATACTTGCGGCGCTCTCGGCACCGTTCACAGCGCGACGCACAGAGGCCGTGGCAAACCGCGAGGGCGAGACCCTCCGCGAACGCTTGGCACGAGGCGAGGAGTGGAACGCGGCGGCGGGCGAGGCCTTCGTCTTTAACCTGCGCGACCCGAAACTCCTCAATGAGTTGCAGGCGCGTGGCGTCAAGATCACTGGCGAAGTGTCGCAGACGATGCTCGAGAACCTGCGCGATACTCTCTCGCGGGAGTTTTACACGGAGGGCCAGGGGCCGCGAGAAGTCGCGAAACGCATTGACAAAATATTCCCGCGAACGTATGCTGGACGTGCGGAGAACATCGCGCGGACGGAAACGCTCGTCGCGCAGGGCACCGTGGGCCATGAAGCGTATGTGCAGAATGGCGTGGAGAAGAAGCAATGGTTGACGCTGCTGGATAGCGAGACCCGCGCGGACCACGCCGCCGCGCACGGACAGGTTCGGCGCATAGATGACGCGTTCGACGTTGGCGGCGAGGCCATGCAACACCCCGGCGATCCGGGGGCGAGCGCAGGAAACGTGTGCAACTGCCGGTGCGACGAGTTGCCGGTTATCGACGACGAGACAGACCTGCCAGCGCAACCGTGGCTCGGAGGTTACCAGCCCTTGACAGAGGCAGCGCGCACAAGCGCCGCGCCGATCCGAGGAGCGATAGCGCCGCCCGCGCCTGCGGCTGCGCCGAGTGCGTCACCCTCTTTCGCCACGCCAGAAGACGGAGAGAAGTGGTTTGCCGAACGCGGCGTGGCGGTCAAGTATGACGAAGCCGGGTTCGAGCAATACGGGTGGGAAGTATCAGCGCAGGACAAGGCGAATCGGCTGGAGGAAGTGGCCCATGCAATGGGGCGCTTGGAGGCCAACGGACAGACGGTGGTTATTGACGAGGTGGAAATGTGGTCGCGGCACGGTGGGCGGCTGTCGGCAAACATCGTTGATGATGAGGGCCGTATCCTTACCCACACCATGCAGATAGGACCGCGAGAGGTTGGCAAGCCCGGCCTTGAAGATATGATATACGTCCTTGGCGAGAAAGCCGAAGAACTTGAAGCAGTGAACGCGGCAGGTGACGTGGTAAGCCTGTTCGCCAGTGACGGCAGTATCGACTTGGCGATTGCCAAGCAGAAGTTTGTGGCTGGCACGAGTTGCCGTAGCAGTGCCGACATAGCACTCCACGAAGCGGCGCATGGCATAGAGTGGCAAATGCCGACAGGTATTCCCGTCAGTTCTGTAAGCTCGCAGTGGCAGCGTTTTGCCAAAGAGCAGATGAACCTATTCAGTGCGTATGCCTCAAGTTCGTGGGATGAAGCGTTGTCCGAGGCGTTCGTGGAATTGCAGCGCGGCACCTATCGCTCTAAGATGTTGTCACCGCACCTGCGCACAGTGTTTGAGCAAACTATGGGGCTGAAGTGATATGAGTTTCCTGTTGCCGATATGCCTCCAATGCAAGCACTACCACGACGGCGAGCGGGCGTGCGCGGCATTTCCCGAGGGTATTCCTGACGCTATTTGGGAAGGGAGAAGCGACCACATTGAGCCTTACTCAGGTGACCACGGCATCCAGTTTGAGCCGCGTAACTGACGGGTGGTCTATCACGTTTGAGGCTGGCCCGAACAACACCGACAATGTGAAGATGGAGAAGGGCAGCACAGAACTTCTCTTTGTTCCTCTGAAACAAAGGCAGGATATGACCGAGGATGACTGGACGCAAATGATGCATTGGGCAAACAAGTCACTGTAACCGGCCCCGACGCAGAGGGGTTGCTTTGAGACTTGCAAGTGCGGCAAGCAATACCGCGCAATCCTCCAAGAGCGGGAGGTGCCGGGTGGAGATTGACACGTTCACGATAGACGGGTATGATTTCCGCACGCTGTTCCACTGGGCATTGCCTGGCCGCCGATATGTCTGGGTATACCACGGTGAAGAACTCATCGGCGAATCGCGTGGCCACGATGGAGTAGAGAACCCGCGCCAGACGGCGCGTTACTACGCGAAGAAGT
>Ga0222685_1000335_pt1 | contig 11616 bp, 17 predicted proteins | sample AntAcemetage1077_FD_179836 | JGI IMG/M metagenome (GOLD analysis project Ga0222685, IMG submission 179836) | Saline water microbial communities from Ace Lake, Antarctica - #1077 | ecosystem: Environmental > Aquatic > Non-marine Saline and Alkaline > Saline | place: Antarctica: Ace Lake...
CAAATATAAGGATATGGATGAAGACACAATTAAACTTGAAAAAGAATTCAGATGGCAAATGAAGATGCTTCGTCGAAAGTATCTTCCTGCTATTGGCTATAAAAATATCTTTACCCAAAAAGGATATGAAGCTGATGATATAATAGCCTCTATCTCTTTTAATCTTCCTATGCTGGACGAAGCCATTATAGTATCTTCAGACCAAGACCTGTACCAACTTATCAGTCCCTGTGTCTCTCTTTATAATCCTGTCAAAGGAAAAATCTTAACACCACAGGGATTCAAAAAGAAATATGGAATTTTACCCCACGAATGGAAAACGGTAAAAGTTATTGCTGGATGCACCACCGATGGAGTACCTGGCATAAAGGGGATAGGAGAAAAAACAGCCATTAAATATCTAATGGGGGATTTGAAAAGGGAATCAAAGGCATACCAAGCCATTACATCTATAAACACTATTCACATACTCAAAAGAAATTTGAAACTTGTTGATTTACCTTTCAAAGGGACCAAGGTACCCAAACTCCAAAAGGATGAAATCACACAGAAAGGCTGGAACAAGGTTATAAAATTATTGGGAATGAAAAGTTTGCGAGACAAAGCACCTATATTCAAACGTAGGAGAAAAAATGAGGTTAATCAAGCCATCAATTGAGTTTTTGTGGATGACATTGTTTCCTCTTCAAAGATTGGAAGAAGCTGGTCGGACGTGTTATAAATCAGAGGATAAAATAACAAGAAAGAGAACATGAGACCTACACAAAGAACCATACGCGAATTAAAAAACAACGGTCGGGTTTGTGGCATTGTTGAAAAATGGAATCCTCACGTAGGGTCACACGGCATACGACAAGACTTATTTGGTATTATTGATGTTTTGGCTCTGGACCCTGAACGTGGTGTAGTTGGTGTTCAATGCTGTGGTGGAGATTTTGCTGCTCATTATAGAAAAATAACTGAGGAGAGAATACAGGAGACTATGGATTGGTTACAAACACCCGGTACGGTGTTGGAGATATGGTCTTGGCGAAAGCTAAAAAGGAAAAGGGGAGGCATAGCCAAAGTATGGCGACCAAAGATTGTTGAAATAACCTTGAAGGATTTAGGAATTGGGAAATGATAACCCCAAATAATATCAAAAAATCTCAAGCCAAACATATCCTTAAACTAATAGAAGAAATGACCAGGGCTGAGATATTGGCTCGTCTTGGTCCTTTCAGATTTCCCGAATTTGCGAATTGGCATACGATTAGCCTTGAAAAGAAAGACGAATTATTACGATACATCTTTGAAACCTCTTCTCTTGTTGAATTAGGTAAGAAGTGGAAGTTACTCAAAAGAAGTGGGAAGGCAAAACATGGGAAACCTAAGAAGAGCAAAAAGGCATTTCATTGAGACAACAATGAGCAGCAAAGCATTGAGACATCGATTGGGAAAGAAACCTTTATCCAAGATAAAATTAACCGCTATAGTTACCAAGAAAAAGAAAGGGATAAAAAATGAAGCCACTTGATGTGCTTGATATATTCGCACTTCTATTGGTAGGTTTCGTAATTAGTTTCTTTTTGATAGCAAATTTTGCCATGCTGCTTTCTGAACCGTCCAACAGCATTCCAGAAGGTAGTGACATTCCTTCCGCGTTTGATGCTCGTCCCAGTGCCAAACACAGTTCGTTGCCGTCCTCTTTTGAACTTGTTGAAATGAATATTTCTGCGTATTGCCCGTGCGAAAAATGCTGTGGACGATTTGCCGATGGGATAACTGCTTCAGGCCACAGGATTCAGCCTGGCGACAAGTTTGTGGCTGCCCCACTCAATATACCTTTTGGCACCCTTTTGGCCGTCCCTGGCTACGCTGAGGGGCTTCCTGTGCCTGTGCTGGACCGGGGCGGAGCAATCAAGGGCAACAAGCTCGATGTCTATATGGACACTCACCAAGAGGCTCTAAACTGGGGCCGTCAGTATTTGAAAGTGAAGATAGTAGAAGAGCAGAAATGATTACAAAATGGTATGAAATAGTATGTGATGGGTGTGGATGTGCTCAACATTACCGAGGCTCGAAAAATCAAGCCGCCCTTCAATTTTGCATTGAAGGAGGAACCATAAGAAACAATCTTCACTTCTGCCAACCTTCATGTTTAGATAAATATAAAACGAAAGAAAATAAAGATAAATGATTAAGAAACTCCAAATCAGAAATTTTCAAACACACAGAAGATTGGATATTAGTTTCAGTCCTCTTGTCAATTCCATCATTGGGAGGAATACCGCTGGTAAGAGTACAATTATTAGAGCAATAAAATGGGTGGTTAGAAACAAGCCCGCAGGAGATTCTATTATTAACTGGGATGCTGATAAAACTGCTGTACGACTCACCATTGATGAAAACAAAATAACCCGTACCAGAAGTAGAAGTATCAACACCTATAGACTCAATAAACATAAACCATATAAAGCCTTTAGAAATGAAGTACCAAAAGACATAAAAAAAATAGTGAACCTTTCGGATATCAATTTTCAGGGACAGCATGAAGCTCCTTTTTGGTTTTGTGAGACAGCAGGTGAAGTTTCTCGTCAACTCAATGCCATTGTCAATTTAGAAGGGATAGACAATACATTGAGAAACATAACCTCTACTCTACATAAATCTCGTACCACCATTGAGGTAGTAGAAGAAAGGCTGAATAGGATAACAACACAACAGGATTCACTTGCTTATGTTAAGACGATGGATGAAGATTTAAGGAGTATAGAACACATACAAGAACGAAGACAGGAAAAAGCCGTAGAATTGGGTTGTCTGCGAGATATCTTAAAATTGGCATTACAACACGCATTCAAGCGAGATAATGCGAGAGGCCTTACGACAGGCAGCAAAAACGCCTTACACAAAGGCCGAGTATACCTGAAATTAGTGACTCAGGCGGAGAACCTGTCAAAAATAGTAAAATTGGGGGAATTGCTTATGGAGACCATAAGTAGGAAACCTCCCTCATTAGGTCATTTGGAATCACTAAAAAAGAAACAGAAGACGATATCCAATCAACAAGGCACACTCGAAGAATTGATATATAGATTAAAAGAATACAAGGAGAAAAAATGTCAAGCAAAAAGAAATCTGGAGAGATACAAAAAAGAATTGCACGGTATTGTAGGGAAGCGATGCCCACTCTGTGGAACGGAAATGAAGGGAAGGTTATAGCCATCTTTTGTTCCGACATACATCTATCTCTCAACCCTCCTATTTGGAGGTCAGCAGAACCCGATTGGTTTGCTGCTATGAAAAGACCTTTGTTGGAACTAAAAAGCATACAAGAAGAATATGAATGCCCCATCATTTGTGCTGGGGATATTTTTGACAGGTGGAACAGTCCTCCTGAATTGATAAATTTTGCCTTTGATAATCTACCCAAGATGTATGCCATTCCGGGCCAACACGATTTGCCTCTTCACAAATACGAAGATATCAAAAAAAGTGCTTATCTGTCTCTTGTTAATGCAGACATCATTCAAAATATACTACCTGATTGTTTTGTCAAAAAAGGACGATTGGTTCTTCACGGTTTTCCGTTTGGCTTTCCTATCAAAGCATTTGAGGAAAAATGGCAAGATGATTTTGAACCTCCAAAGATGCCTGCCATCCACATAGCAGTTGTTCACCAATATCGTTGTGTGAAAGGTAAAAGTTTTCTTCAAGCACCCCACCAATCTTATTTCCGTATGGATGAAAAAAAGTTAATGGGCTATCCCATAATAGTGTATGGTGATAATCATAAAGGATTTCAAACAGAGGTTAATATAGATTCCACTGCATTTAATTGTGGAACACTTATGAGAAGAAAATTAGACGAGACGGATTATAGACCCCAAGTAGGTTTACTATTTGAATCCGGAAGGGTGTATCCATATTATCTGGATACTTCTGAGGATAAACATTTGGAGGTTCAAAATACATCGAGCATAAATGCCTCTCTTGACATGAGAGCATTCATTAAGGAGCTTGAAAAACTTGATGCCACAAATTTAGATTTCCACGATGCAATGAAACAATACTTGAAAAAAAACAGAGTAAAAGAAGCTGTTTGTAATGTCATTTTGAAAGCAATGGAGTTATAGTATGGATAAACTTAAATCATATGTGGAATTAAAAAAGAGAGCGGAGCAGGCCCAACAAGAAGCAGACAAGGCAGAAGGAGCTTTGGAACAAATTATGAAACAGCTCAAAGAGAAATTCAGCTGTACCACTTTGGAGGCTGCTGAAAGGAAATTGAAACTTTTGGAAAAGCAGGAACAAAAAGCAAAAACTGAATTTGAAGATGCTGTGGAAAAATTTGAAGAGAAATGGAATGATGAATCCGAAGGGGAATAAATAAATGAATATATCTGAAACCAGGAAAGGGGTAAATAGATTACTTGAAGAATTGAATTCCACCAGGAGACAGCATAAAGAAGAGAAAAGGAATCTCAAACAAGCAGAAAAAGAATTGGAAGATACCAAAGAAGCTCAATCCATTACCCAGCAGGTAGCCCAAATAATACAGCAACAAGCCCACAAGAAAATAGAAGGAGTAGTTACCAAATGTTTGGAAGCGGTGTTCGGTGATGAATATGGATTCAAAATTCGTTTTGACAGGAAAAGAGGTAAAACAGAAGCCAATTTATTACTGTTGAAACACGACCACGAAATTGAAGATGTATTGAATGCTGATAGTGGGGGAGTGATAGACACGGCCGCATTAGCCTTAAGATTATCCTGTATTGTTTTAGCCAAGCCACACCTGAGAAGAATAATTATAATGGACGAACCTTTTAGAAATTTAGATATACAAAACAGAGAAAGGATAAGAGTTCTATTGGAAAAGTTGTCAAAAGATTTTAAGGTTCAGTTCATTATTGTGACACACGAAATAGCATTTCAAGTTGGAAAGGTAATTGAAATATGATTACAGCAATAGGACTTATGATTGGACTATATATTTTAGCAAGATATGTAGAAATGTCCCACGATGTTGGAATAGGGACAAAAATTACTTTGGTAATGTTTTCTCTTATCACAATCCTTTGCATTCTTATTATACTTGCAAAGGATTATCAAAGTTGTCCTCCCTGGTAATAGGTGGGAACCGTTCCTCAGTGTTTAGGGAGAGGTGTGCTTTTGGAAAGGACCTGAGGTAACGGTTCCCGCAATTCGCTTTTCAAAATCCTCCCTTTCTGTTTTCTTACCCTCCGACTCGCCTGCATGTGAATAATAATAGGATTCTTAGTACCATACCTCACATTATATATCTTGCAGTATTCCTCCGGCAGATTATAAAAAACGCCATTCAATATCTGTTCCAGAGACTTTTGGTCCCATTGACGAGGTTTCCTTTTACATTGTTCCTCCCATTTCTCCACCAATTTATGAGTCTCGTCTGTATTCCTCAGAAAGATTGTTCCACTGAGAACTTCAAACCCCTCAAATTTCTTATTAAAATGACTCTTGTCAAAAAGATGAACGGCTATATCGCTTTCTATCTTTTCAAACAATTTTGGATATCCGAGGAATTCAGCATCACAATCAACATACACAATATTCATATCAGAAAATTTATTCATCATTCTTTTTATAAAGGTAGGTTTGTAATTAACATTCTTATACCAATCCCCCAAATTTTCAACCCCCTCAATATGGTAAGGTACATTATATTTGTTCAAGGATTTTACGAGGGTTTGAGCATAATCCTCATAAAAAGTACCCCTGGTGAAATAACCTACCACAATAAAATTCATGGTAAAAATTCCTTCAATATAAATAAGGAGTCCCAATAGTTAGGTTTTTTAATTCCGTGTCTACAAGATAACTGATGTTGAATAGGAACATACCATTGACCTAAATGATTAAGAATATCCTCATATACATCTTTTCCTTTGAGATTGGCTCCAGTATGTTCGTGAAATTCTACAGTTATCTGGCAAGCTATAGAACCTGGCCACTCTAAAAGAATACTATATTCTGCTCCTTCACAATCCAACTTAACCACATCCCATTGGGAAACATTCATCATCTTGGAAACATGAGAAATAGATAGACCGATTATATTATCCAATCGGTGTCCTTTTGGAAATCCTCCTGGTAGATTTGCGAGGTGATTGGCAGTTCCATTTCCAAATTTTACTAATGACAAAGATTGATTGTTTTGAGATTCAGAAACCAAAGCATTACTAACAAAATGAATACCATCGTAATTTGGATTTTGTACTTCCTTATCTGCTTCTACACTAACAACCTTATATCCTTTATTTACCATAGCCTTTGAAAAATCAAAAGCCCTACAACCAACATCCAAAACCATACCAGAAGATTTAGATAAACAAGCTACGGTATGTTCTACCACCAATTCCGTTTTCATCAAATATCCTTTCCCGCCCTGAACATAACATTTTCTCCTTGACCTTGAAAATAATCATAGGCATTAGGAATATCCACTTTATACTTTATTAGCATCAAACTTATAATAGCCTCATCATGCCGATGAGTTAAAAAGTCTCCTCCGGGTTTTTGTTCATCTTCTCTAAACCAATCATTCTTTTCATAATCTTTATATTCGTCAAAGAATTTACGAGCCCTATTGTGAGAGAAATCAAATCCAAAAAGTGAACCACTAATCATCCAATGCTTTTTTAGAATCTCTCGTTTGATTCCAAATAATTGTAAACTTTTATCATTCACATAGGGATGAAGTCTATCACCATGGCCTAAGAAAAGAATACCTTTATCCTTAACCATTTGAAAAAATGGAGACGGTTCTTTCACTATGTAACAAGCGGAATCAGCCCATATAATAACCTCATATCCTTCACGAATAGCATCTTGAATAACATGAATCTTAAAACCATATGGTGATTGTAAATGAATCCTGGCGTTTGGAGGGTATCCATTCCATAATCTGCATTCCACCTTGAATTTATTGCAAGACTCTTTCAATCGATTTAATAATTTAGGATATATTCCACCAATACCCAAACTCACTATCAGTGGTTTTTTATTCATCTTTCTATCTTCCAATAAGCAGTTTTCCAATGTGGGTGCCCTTGTTTCAATTTATCAAAATGTATTTTATTACCATTCCATACTCAAGGATGTTCCTCAGGATTAAGGATAGGTGAATGCTTGAATATTTTTATAGAATACTTACTATTCAAAACTTCAGCATAATCCATAATAGACCTAACCTCCTCTTGTAAATAATTATCAACCACAAGTAGTCCCCCATCTTTTATATGAGGTTCTGCTATTGTAGCCAATTGATTTCTATATATTCCATCTATAAGTAGGAGGTCAAATTTATGTTGCTGTTTTTCTAAAATATCTAAATAAGCCTTTACAGGATTCTGATATAGATTTGGTTCTACAAGGTTATAATCAATGTTATAAAGACCTTTTCTTTTTGCAAAATCACAAATCTTATCGAGCCAATCTTTATCAGTTTCTAAGGTTACTATTTCTTTGCACTTATTAGCCCACCATAAAGTTCCTGCCCCTCCCCCCGCCTCAAAAATTCTCCACCTTGACATATCAAATGTCATTAGATGCTCTAAAAAATCTAAAGTCAACCATGGAAAAATAAAACCATTTGTAGGGTCTATAAATTGCCATTCATTTGGTGGTATCAACCAATTATTCTTATCCATTTATTACTCCCGCAAGAAATTCAAATCATATATATTACTAATCACAGTAGTCCAAGGTCTAACTAATTTGTAATCAAAACGATATTTGAATTTACTCAAGACTGGTTCATATTCATAACTTGCTGTTTCTGTGTCATGTACCACCAAATAATCAGCATTATCTTTCAATCGGTCTATATCAACTTTTCTTCTTTCTCCTGGGGCATGGTCAACCAAAACCATATCCCATCTTGTTGTATCTATTAAGATAAAGGAAGCCCAGTCCTTTACAAAATGAAAATTATGAAAATCACTCTCTAAAAACAAAAATTTATTTAACCAATCTGCTTTTTCATCCAAAGTAACCAATTTTCTCTTCGTAAGCCGACATATCTCATGAAGAATATAGGTGCTATAATAACCACAACCCATTTCAAGAATAGACCCTTTTGTCTTACTTGCTATTGCAGCCACCATTGGCATATGAGTTGCCCATACATCCATTTTATTTCCCTTTCAAACAGAAATCCCATCTATATTTTTGAGCCCATTCAATATGTTCTTTATTCATTATTTGTTGGATAACAGAAAGAACCTTTTCCCAATTTGGAGAAGTGTGACCGGGTCGAACCGAATGACAATCTACCATTTTACTTATATCAAAACTTTCAGGCCAACAAGACCGGTCTATCCTATCGACAGGAGGACAACCACATCGGTCAAACATTTGGCAATCTTGTTTATAACCAGACCAAACCTTTATTTTCTCTCCAAACATTTTTTCATCATAACACCATATCTTCATTCCATCTGTTTCTTCTTTTAATTTATCTCTCTCCAATTGATATTGAATACTATCAATCATATTAGTTGGATTAACAGGCTTCATAATCTCTCGCCAAGTCAAAACATTGCAACCAACATAGCAAAGAGGATATTGAGTATGATTATACACATTTGAATAATCCAGATGAACCTTTTTATTCATATCCTGTTTATTAAACCATTCTCTATTAAGAGGCAGCATATCCATATCACTCGTAACCAAATACATAAGGTCATGATACATAGGTAAACAAGACACATATAATCGAGAAAGTTGGGATATAGAAGATGTTTGATATCCCTTCACATTTGGAATGAAATAAATCTCTGCCCCTATCTTACGAGATTCTTCTAAGGCCAATCTCCTTTGGGAATCTCCCATCCATTCCTTAAAGGAACCTACTATCATTATAACAGGACAATATCCAATATAGTGTTGCCAAAGCATAGAGACTATTGGCATAAAGAAAAAGTAATTGATATTTCCATCAACAGCTAAGACCACTCGTCTTTTATTTATACAAGCCGTTTCCAAATTCATATGTGAAAAACCATCTTTTACAAAAGCCTTCCCTTCGGCTTGTTCTATACACAATGCATTCTTTTTGTTACCTATCCTTCTCAATTCTTTATACCATTTTTCGTAGTCACATCTTGCCGTCCCCATAAAGGGAATACAGGTATCTATAACTTCTGTCGGTTCCACCCGAGGTAGGAACAAAGAGTTTTTTATATCATTACCCATACCACCTTTCCTAACAGAATGCAGACAAGAAACATCTTTAAGGATAGGCCATAACTTTCTATTCATAAAATGTTGGTCCGTTCCATGTTCCGTAAGCATACTATCGTTCCAACCATATATTTTAAGCAATTCATTCAAAGATTTCTCCTTGAACAATTTACGAAATTCAATAGTACTAAAACCCACCAACCCCCCTAACATAGGCACACTATGGGATGGGTTGTCCTGAATACAATGTAACGCCTTACCAGAAGACATGAACTGTTCGTTCATCTTTCTTTCTCGGATGGTAGGAGAATGGTCCACATCTCTACAAAGGACATATTCCACCTCTGAATCAAATAGCGGTTCCAACCTTCGAAGCATCGCTTTACATATTGCCTTTTCCTCTCCTATATATATTAACTTAATCAACCCCATATCCCGCAAATTGAGAATAGCCCCTCCATAATAATTATTATATAAACTTTTGTCATGGTACAACCATATCTCCCAATCAGGAAAAAGACTCAAATATCCCCAAATAGAATGACGAAGGTGTTGCCAATAATAACCTGGACGGAGGGCATTCTTCGAATTATCAAAAACAGAAAAACTTATTACCTTTTTCATAAATCAAACTCCGAGTCATCAAAATAATGAGATGCTATTTTAGATAGATAATCCGCAGGATAATCTATATCATCCGTCTTATCCAATACAAGTGTTCTAAACCAATGGTCAGTCCATTCTTTATCTAAAGGAATTCCAACCATACTTCTATATAATTCCCAAGTCGTTCCAAGCCTCGGTGAGTTAGTAATCTCCTGACAAATCTTTCTTATTCTATCATACCAATGTTTATTAAATCGAAACGCAAAATGTTCATCAAGAGAACCATAAAATTGAAAATTCTTATTGTTTGGTTTTAGTATTTGAGCCAAGGCCTCTTTCGTAAACACAACATCACCCATTAAAAAACAAACTTCCTCCTCTTCCACCCAAAGAGACGCCGAAGACAAAACAGTATTTAATAACTTCTTTCTATTTTCAGGTTCATAACAATTATTTTTATGTCTTTTCGTAATCTCTTTTTGATGGGTTAGAATGGTATAATTAGAACCCTTCAATAAAGACACGGTACGGCCCAATACAGTTTTTCCCCTAATTAAAGCCAACTGTTTTACCTTCCCATTCCACCGTTTTGCCTCTCCTGCTGCCAATATAAAAATCTTCATAATTATATCCTTGGGAAAATTCCAAATCCATTATTTTTTCTTTGACGATATGTTTCTTTATCACCTTTACCTAATTTGGTATTTCTTGCATATACCTCGTCTCTATTCTTACCCCATCCTTTCCAATTATGTTTTACAATTACTTTGGAAAAGTATTTGACTTTACCTAACTGTTTTACCATCTCTGTAAATTCCATATCACAAAAGAAACTTTTATATGCAGGATGATATATATAACCAAAATAATCATACAATTTCTTTCCCATAATAGAGAGAGTGATACATTTATCCACACCACAGCAACCATCATTAAAATGTAAAGCTCCATCTAAATCAGGAAAATACCTCTCCATTTTTTCTGCTATGATAACATCAAAATCGGGAATGACTGGAATCATATCATCCGAAACGAGGAAGAGGATATCAAAATCTTCGTCTTCCATATCAGCATTGATGGCTTCTATCTTCGTTTTATAATCACCGTATTTATAAACCAGATTAGGAAAATCATCCATAATCCTTTTCATTGTATCATTATTCATAGTCTCATCGTCTTTGTTCAGAGTGATTAAAAAACGATATTGATATTTCTTACTCAATGTAGAGTAATACTTTCTTAATGTTTGAAGAAACCATTCCGGTCGTCCCATTGAAGGATATTTGAATAAGAAATTTATCATCTTGACCTGTAAAAATAGATAGGTTCTTTTATGTAAACCTCATTTTTGAGTAATGGTAATATCCCGTAAGAATAATCTATATCCTCTCCGTGGTTCTTATTAGGAAATTTCACTTGTAAAGCCAATTCTCTTCTCACAGGATTTAAGTGGTTGGGACATCTATAATAAATACCATCCTTTTCAAACCATGTTTTATATTGTGTAGAATGAATAAATAAATTGGCATTCTTCCTCCGATTTATCTTTCCCTCTATACCACAACAATCAGGATTGGTTTCAAGTGCCTTCAAAATCCGTGGAATGTAATCTCCGGAAACCATATCATCATCGTCAATATAACATACATATTCTCCTTTTGCCTGCTCAAGCAGACGGTTTCGTTTGGTTCCTATGGTCATTTCTTTATCATCTTTTTCAACCAGTATCTCAACCTGCTTGCTTGTCTGTCTTTCCAACATTTTCAACAAGCGATTTAAGAGGTCTTCCCGCCCTGT
>Ga0222685_1000344_pt1 | contig 11266 bp, 11 predicted proteins | sample AntAcemetage1077_FD_179836 | JGI IMG/M metagenome (GOLD analysis project Ga0222685, IMG submission 179836) | Saline water microbial communities from Ace Lake, Antarctica - #1077 | ecosystem: Environmental > Aquatic > Non-marine Saline and Alkaline > Saline | place: Antarctica: Ace Lake...
TGCCCGTCACATCCACAAAGAACAAGGGTGTTCCGTTTGTTCCAATAATCTCACACGCGCCCCATGTTGGTTCCCAAGCACTGTTGCAGCCTGTGAACACAATCGGTGAGGTTACAGTCCCAACATTTATATCCCACGCAACGTCAATTGCGGGAGTTTCTGGACTACCACCATCGCGGCAAAAACACTCTTGACCAGCGACAACATTATCGGCAGCTTTTTGAATAGTTTGCCAAGCACTTAGCTTGGTCAAGCCATCATCGCCACCGGAGGCCGTTGGGTCATAGTATCTAGCGACTAATGCCATTTACGACCTCGTTGGGTTGACTGCGACTTTAAGAACGGTTGTTAGTCTTGCGTTGTTGTTAGCCTCGAAGGCTCCTGTTACGACTCTTAACAAGTCGATAACACCGTTCTCCATTTCACCATCAACGACATTTCTACCGTCAAGCTCCGCACCATCTTCAACAATATCACCAGCAACATTTGGGATCAACGCTCCAATATCCTGAGAGTCCCATACGTCGAGAATGGTTTTTGCTGAATAGTAGCTTTGCGCTAGAGTATCCGCTGAAGTGCGTATTTTCTTATTTGAAAAACTGATTGCCGTTGGGTCTGTGATTGCCATTTGTTGCTCCTATGATACCGTATTGGGCAAAGTGAAGACCTTGCCTGCGTTGGTTGATATGAATCGCATCAGTCCCAAATCCTATACTTAGAAATTAAAGCATCTTGAGTAGTGAATAACCCAAGCAGCTCATACTTAGATTTAACTGATTCATTCTTGATGTCATACAACTCTCTAAATCTACCCATCTCAATTTCCTTCAAATTATTACCTGAAGCATTCTGAGCAACAGACTGATAGGAATTATGAAGCATAGCGCAATGCATATTAGCATAGCTCTGTACATCTGCAGGGATAGTTACATAACCCCAAGTATATGTCACCTTGAGCATTCTCTGCCCAGTTTCAAGAGCAGTGTCAGTATTTATCCTAACAATACTAGCATCAGTATTAATCCAATATTGATAATCAGAAGCTGATAATGCATCTGTATTACTATCAGGATCAATAAGAACTTCTGATACCGCAATAACAGGAAATCTATCTAATACAAAGTCAAGGTTGCCATCATAATTAGTATAGAATTCATTCCTCTTCAATACATCAAAATACTGCTCTCTACTTTGTGCGCCATCATCCATATCATAACCGAGCATAGTTTCAATATGCGCATCAGTAATTCCAACTAAAACTGAAGACACATCATCAACACTTATGCCAGCAATGGCAGCAACGGTAGCATTTGTAACATATGACATATAGTATCCTTCGTTACTATATAATATAATATATGAGAGGTAGCTAGAATAGCGGATGACTACTGCAAGCTATATCTCATAAACCCTTCAACATTAACGGTAGGAGAGCAAGTAATCCTGAGATCAGCTCCTTGCTCTGTAGTAAACATATCATCATCATCAATATGATATTCAGCAGCAGCAGTAGAAGTACGCTCAAATACTGCCTGATCACCTATCATAATTCTAAGCGTAGTAATACCAGACACTCTAAGCTCAACCTCATGAAGGTGGATATAGGTCTGAGGAGCTATAGTATCGTCATTAGTAGACCCACGCTCTACTACGTCAATAGAAGACTGACCTGCCATACTGATATTAGCAATTCTCTTATTCAACGGGTTCTTATTAGACATACTCATAATTTACTCCCTTCAAGGGTAAATTTGTTAACAATAGCCTTAGTAATTGCAAAGCGCAATCTGTACGTTTCGCGGTTCTTGTTCTTGAAAGCTATAGTATCCCAATTTCTGAAACCCATGCTCTCATAGAACTCTCTCAGCTTCTCAATAGAGAGATCATCCAACTTGTCCCAAAGTCTGGACTTCATCTCTCTTTGTTTCTCGGTTACTTCATCTTCTACACTCTTGCCAGTAGAAGTTGATAAATCTAACCATACCCAAACTTGATTCTTAAATGGTATGTTAAGGATGCTGGTAACATCTCCACACATAAGAATAGGAATCTTGTGCATCTTAGCTTCTGTAAGACAATCATCACAAAGGAATCCATTACCTTGCTTTGATAGCTTTTTTGAGCATCTTGACTTAAGAGGGCGTTTGTTATTCTTAACCCTAATGCATTTGTATACGGTCTGAGATCTTTTGGGAGGCATTTACTTACTCCGATTTAATGATTTTGTGGACGTTCAACTTCTTTACCCATATTCTCTTTCTTTTTCACAGGAGAGTGGAGAATGTTATTATTGTTCTCAAGTCTCTCTTCAACTTCCATGTCCTTCTTTACGTCAAAGTACCCCTCTCTGAGAATTTTGGGTAGATATCCAACAAATGGTTTAGCAGTAGTCCCTTGAGGATGAGTAGAGTTAGTTGGCATTCCTTGTTCCCAATCAGAGAAGTTATCAGATACTCCAACTTCAATTCCTCTATTCTTGTAGTAATTTATCTTACCTCTGATTTGATCTTCATCTCTAGCATACCCTAGATGGTAACAAAGCTTCTCCATCAAGTTCATAGCCTTGTAGTTAGGAGCCTTAACTTCTTTGCCAGCTGCATCAAGATAGTAATTGAATCCAGTCTTCTTATCTACAGAATGACGGAAATCTTTATTCCATCTCCACATACGCGCTTGTGTGCGATCCCAAATGCCACCGCAAGCAACCATATCAAATCCCTTCCAAAATTCATGCTTAAGAATCTGAATGACAGTAAGATCAGGATCTTCCATAAAGAAACGCTTCATATACTCTACATCTGCTTCAATAAATATCTCATCAGCATCTACCTTGAGGTATAGATCAGTCTCTACCCTCTCAGCAATAGCATTCTGCATCTCATTCTTGTTCTTCCAAAATCTACCTTCAGGAGGATGTATTATTTCAATCTTCTGTTTATATTGATCACCAATACCATCCATAAAATGTAATATAGAACTAAGAGTATCATCAATAGAGTCATACATAGAACTATTCAGCTTACTTCTATCCTGAGATGCAATAAGCTCAGGATTATTCTTAGCATAATCCTCAACAGCTCCCTCTACAATAACAATCTTATCTACAGAATCATAAACAGACTTAAGAGACAACTCAATAGTATCTGCTCCATTAAGAACAATCATGCCAGCTGTAATAGAAAGATCAGCACTACCATAGAAAGCCTTCCTCAACTGCTTCTTTACGTGCGAAGGAAGAACGGGTACTGGGTTATCTAATTTGAAGAGCGCCTTACGTCCATTCAGCCCTGATCTCAGGCGTTTCTCCTTATCCTTTAGTAACTCCTCTACCTTAGCGGCAAGGGCGTTCTCATCGTTTATAAGGACGTATTCTAGTGCGTCACCGTATTCACCCCTAAGAACAGGGATATCATAAACTATAGCAGGTTTCCCACAATAGAGAGCTTCTGCTGGCGGGATTCCAAAGCCCTCGAAAACCGATGGAAAGATCATCAGCTTGGATCTCTTTATAATGTAGAACTTTTCTTCATCAGTAATGTTAGCATAGAAGCGAATCTTGACACCTACAGTCTCAGCATTCTTCTGCATTTTGATTCTAAGCTTAGAACTATGAGAGCCTACAAAATTAACTACTGGCCTTATTTCTTCGTCAATCTTAGAAATGGCAAATATAATCTCATTAGGATTTTTAAAGTCAACGTGTCTTCCTACAAAGACTACTTCATTCTGTTCTTCTGCTTCTACCATATCTGCAGCCCACGTATTAATTCCAGGCTGAATAAGATCATACTTGCCCTTAAACTTGACGGTCATAGTATCATCATCAAACCACTCTTTGGCATGATTTATAGATTCGTGAGATATAGAGAATAAGTGATGCGCGTGATTTGCAATTCCTCTCTTATATCCTGACCAATATCCTTCAGTAGCATCATCTCCATATCTATACTTCCTAACATAGTTAGGAGTTTCAAATACTCCTGCAAAGCAAGGTATGCCAAACTTCATAGAATAATTAAATCCAGCAGTAGCAAGAGGACTAGTTATGACTATGTCAAAATCATTATCTACAGCCTTCAACATCCACTTTGATTTACGGCAACGTTCCTCTACTACCCATTCAATTCTATCTGCTACATCTATGTATTGAAAGTCTTTTATGAAGAATGCTTTCTTATCTGAAATGATAGTAACCTTGTGACCCATTTCAGCTAACATATATGCTAAGTATACCAGATAATATCTACCACCACTATAGTGCTGAATATTATTCATAAACAGAGCAAAGTGTATCATTCTTCTTTTAGCAGGAATTAATTTGTATATATCATCAGCGGTATTGCCAGTAAGTTCAGGCAGTCTCATTAGAGGAGACTTATACAGGCTTATGAACTTATCAATTTCTAAAGGTGTTACATCATTAATATCTGATTCATGGATTTCAATAAGTAGCCTATCACCTTGATGCATTACGCAAGACTTCTTACCAAACTTCACAACGCTATTGCTAGGACGTACTACTGGCTTTGATCCTTCTTGCCCAGCTTCCTTACTTGGCATCATACGCCTACGAGCTGCTTGTCTAGGAGTGAGCCTACCAACCTTGCGGTTATTCTGTGCAGTCGGTTTCATCAATTTCTCCGTGCTCTAATTTGTAGAGAGTTCTGTTTATGTATCTGATTGTATCTATTTCATTTTCATTATAGTACTGCGACCAATAACCATCCCATGCTTCTGATGTCCAATCAAGGTTACTCTTTTCAGCATAGTCAGAATATTCAGAATAATTTGTTACATAAATGGCTGCAGCCTGACGCAAAGCATCTCTCTTTGCATTAGGCCCTGTATGAAAAGTACCGATGTCACCAAACTTCCAACCTTCTACACCATCTTTTGTACACCTCTTAAGCGGCATTTGCATACCTCCATTTAAAACCACCAGAATGTTTATATTTGCCACAGCAAGCTGATCTAATACTAATAGCATCTCCGTCTGTTGCTTTAGCAGCTTTACCAGCAGAACCATATTCTGCAATAAATTCATTATCCATAGCCAATTGATGAACTTTTTTAGGTGCAGTAGATTTACCAAATGACACACCAGGTTCTATTTCCTTTTGACTTCCTGATCCATCTAAATATCTCCACCTAAAACCCTTAGCAGTAATGGCCATACCTCTACAGCAAGAAGTTATAGCAGTACCATATACTCCAATTTGTCTTCCAGCTTCTCTAGCTGACCTATACCGATTTATTTCATTCCCTTCCATATCCATCTGGATAACTTCTTTAGATTGAGCCTTAGCAGCAATATCACAATTCCTATGTACATCTTTTCTATAATTATCTTCCCAAGTTACCAACCTTATATTATCTAGAGAATATCCCAAGGAATTATCTAATCTATCAAAAGATGGTCTCAACCATTTATCCCAATTAGAATCTCTCCATTTCCTCCACAATGCAATGAATTCTTGTTTATGATTGGCTTTAATCCATATTTTAAATTCTTGAAGAGTGTATCCTAATTTCTTATGAGGTTGCCTTTTAGCTGTACCAATTTGATCTGCATAAATACGTTTAGTTAAACCATTAAGAGTTCTATTCCTTTTCAAAGCAGTTTCACTATCACACTTAGTACAATTTCCATGCATTGTGCCTCTGTGTATCCTACTTGTAGCAAATTCGCTTTCGTCCTTATCCTGTTTGCAAGAATTACAAAATACTAAAGCCATAAAAAACCTCCAAAAGGATAATAGTTTGAACAAGAGCTATCTATAATATAATAAAAATTAGGGAGAGAACCTAGTAAATTCTCCCCCTAGCTCTTGTAAACTATCACTCCATATTACACTGCAAATTAGCTTAAGAAGCAGAGCCAGTCGTCAATCCATTAAACACAAGGACAGCGTCATCGTACTCGACCTCAAGCGCAACACGTTCAGAGATCGCCCAAACAATACTATCATTCTTGATAATAGCATCCTCAGCAAACTTCACCTTGCGGCGGTCACCAAGTACAACATTATCCCGATGAGTGGTTACACCGTATCCTTCAGGGATATAGTCTGTCTGAATAATCTTCCACTTATTAAACAGCTCACCAATCTCGCCGGTGAGGATGGTAGCCTTTGCACCATACTTGTCAACAGTCCGAAGGTCATCATCTGCAAGCATCTGATTGGCCGAATACGGATTGAGGAAAGTAATCAACTTAGGCTGCTGACGGCCAAACCTACCAAGGCGGTAGATTCCCTGACGGAAAACATCAACCGTGCAGTTACCGTTAACATCATAGTTCACACCGGATTCAATACCGATAGTGAGAATACCATCAAAGGCCAGCCGTGCATCACGGTTGAACCATACTCCATTATAAGCATCCGAGCCATCTGCTTCAGTAGCAGTAGTCTGCCCGTGATCAACATCACCAGTAAGGAATGCTTTCTCTTCACCTTCGCCCATACCGCGTGCAAAGAGCATACGGATCATAGAGCGCATATCAAGGACACCATCTTCAAAAGTTTCCTCGGAGATCTCAATCCAAGCAAACAGCTTCTTGGCTAGCAGCTCAATGTTACTTGCGCTGAAAGAGGTTTCCTGACCTTCAGTAGCTTCTGAAGGCTGGTAATAAACTTTTGTCCCAGTAAGCAGCTTCGGAATTGTCCGAACACGGCTATTCATGGGCTGGACCTTGAATACCTTACGGAAGTTGTTATACTCCGTTACAATATCAATAAATGTAGCAGCAAGAGGATCAGGAAGGAAAGGCTGGGCAATAGTACCGGATGATGCACGACCAAACGGTAAGTTACCAATTGTCACGGCCTTCTTCAGAGCCTGTGAAAGCTGTTTCAGATTCTTAACTTTCATGATTTTCTCCAAAAATACTTTCAGGTTATCGAATTAAGTGCGGGTGAGTGAATAAATATACCATTAAATTACCATCATTATTTCTCAGTAACTATCCCACGCTTAGCAAACTCATGCTGAAGCTTATCACCAAGATAGTTGTCAAGCTTCTGAATGCGCTGACGCTTGGCCATAGGAATCTCGTTGCCATTGTCATCATATGCTTCAACAGTTGTAACTTCAATATCAGAATCAGCTGACTTCTTCACCTTTTTCTCAGGTTTCTCGCCATCATCAGCATCTTCTTCAGAATCATCTTCCTCAGCATCTTCACCCATGTCTACATTACCAGACTTAGCCATCATACCAATAAGATCATCAATAGCATCTTCCTCAGCAGACTGGCCTTTAGGCTTAGACTTCTTAACAACCTTATCTCCAGTTTCCTTAACTGCATCAGCAATCATGGCCTTAAGAGACTTAGCTGTAATATTCTCAAGAGGCTTATCTTCGTCTTCCTCTTTCTTATCTGTCTTGTCAGTCTTGCCTTCCTTGATAGTATCAAGGATTGACTTCTTCATTTCTTCCATCTGCTCTTCAATAGTCTTAGGCTTTTCAATCTTAACGTGCTTAGAGATAAAATCAGAAAGCACATCAATTTTACTCTCAAGGCTCTTGACTGCTACGTTATCAGTCTCAGGCTTTTTCTCTTCAGTAGCGCCCATAGCTTTAGCGACGCCATCAGACAACATTTTCGCAATTTCTTCTGCTTTGAATTCCATTATGAATCCTCATTTGAACTATTAATTAAATCTGTAACTTTTGGTGCCACTTGTTCTATCAGTTCTTGAATAATCTTCAGTTTTGCTTCTTTAGAATCAACATTAATGGTCTTAGCTGTGCAATCGCTTGCAAGCTTCTCAACTATCGCATCAAGTTTTTCCTTCACATTAGCTAAATCTTCGATACTGTTTCTCAAATTAACGAAATCATCAACTTCCTTCTGGAGGCCAATAATCTGTAAGTGGTTAAGTAAATGATTGACTACTAGCGCAGGAGCCTTATTCTCCTTTGCCATATTGAATGCTTGGACAAGCCAAGATTTATGCAGATAAAGAATACCATCTTGAACATAATGGTGAAGGTAATCTTTATGGACTTTATCAGTAGCAAAATTAATAGGGAAGGCTTGGTCTGGGAATTCACCAGTTTTCTCAAGTTCAGGCTCAGACTTTAAGATAGAGGAGGAGTGTTTGAACTCTGTCTCAATTGTACGCGGTTTACCATCAGCCTCTGTCTTAGTAGACTTATCAACCAAAGACTTTACAATACCTTCTGCAAAAGTACTTTTGTTACAAGGTTGATCCGTAATAAGTACGTGAGAAAGATCTCCATCGTCTAGTACAACTACTTCCTTACCAAGTTTCTTATCCATTTCACGGAAAGTCTTTGTCACTCTACCGAAAATAGAGAAACCGAACGATATACCATCATCCATCTTCTGAGCAATTTTTTCAACATTAGGGTTGTGGTCAAAAGATTGAAGTCTACCTTCAATATCAAAACTTTCTTCTGTGCCGCCCTTATCAACAATGACGCCAACAGTACTATCTAAATCAGAAGCATAATGGCTCCCTACTTTAAGAGGTAGGCCAATAGCTTGCTTTTTCATTTTCTTGATAAAATTCTTAGATACTCTCTCAGTATCATAATCTACGTCAGTAGTTGACGCAGCACCGCTAACATATAGATGTTTGTCATCACCATCTTGCTTACCAAAAAATCTATCCTTACCTAAAGCATCTTTGGATATAATACGCATTGGGACAAAAGTACTAAATTCCATGTTTACGTTTTCCACTAGGATTCCTCCATTTTGGATGTAACTACTCAATATGTTTTCAATTCTTTGCTTGGCAACGTTACTCTTATATCGCCAAGTACCATCTTTCAAGTAACAATTTTTCTTTATATATTTCCACGTATCATCCTTATTGAACCTATTATTAATATAAGTTAAAACAAGAACCTTTCCTATCCCTGAGTCAAATTTTTTTCTTTCACCTATTTCCCAATAGTACCTACCATCCGATTTTCTAACCTTGGTATAACCTATTCCAGGCAATACTTCTCTGATTATTTTTTCTACTAATTCTTCTTCAGACAAATCTTTAAAGCAAGCAATTGCTTTGATCATAAGTAGAGATACGTCTTGAGTCTGTTCCCAAACACTTTTTAGGAAAGAGCTAAGTTTGCGCTTTCTTGTTCTCAAAAGTTCGCAATCATTCTTGTAAGCAAGATAATAACAATCAGCTATGTCCCTAAAGTTAGCATCTATAAATCTTGACCAATCATCTCCCTTCTTAAGATGATAGCGTGAGAATATCAGTTCTCCATCTAGTTCCATAAAACCATAGTTGGAAAACTTAGCGCCCTTTATCAAAGGGTATGTTATCTGCTCTTCAGTATATTGGGCCATTCTAACTCAAACTTTCTTACAACACTTCTCATACTGGTAGCACCCATATCAAAATACTTAGGCGTTGATTCAGACTTCTGAAGTATCTTTGATACTGCCGTAATAACTTCAGTAGTATCAATTTTCTCCAAACCAGTAGGAGGATTAAAGTTAGCTAACATATGCTCTATTTGAGCACTCTTACCATCCTTCTTATCTTTCTTATCTTTTTTATCTGGATCAACAGGATCTTTGCCCTCACCACCAACGTTGTTATCAACACCAGCGCTCATAGCGCTCTTACGGTTGGCTTCAATCCTAGACTCCTGAAACTCTCTGAGAGTACTTAGAGGAGAGAAGTTAAGCGGAACAAATGGTTCATTGCCCCATTCAACAGGAGGCATCTGTAATTCACCGCGCACTTGGTTGATAGTAATAACACCAGTGCGTAGAAAGATCTCCCATATATCTGCTTGACGCTTCTCGTCATCAATATCAAGATTAGCAGAAGTAAGATAAATGTCATCATAGTTAAAATTTTGGTCACCCCATATAAGAACAGAATTCATAGTATGAAGAAAAACCTTAACCAAAGGTATGATAGCATTCTTCTTATATTGCTCACCTTGTAGTTCTGAATTAAGCTTACCAGTAGTACCAGTGATAGCTCCTATAACCATAGGCTGCATACCATATACTGCCATGATACGAGAAAGTAGCATAGACTGCCATTCAGAGAATTCCATGTCCTTATTAGGAACAGTAAGTTGCTTTATCTCAACTTCACCTTTTTGAGTCCCCATAAATAGTGGCTTATGAGGTTGGCCTTTATGTTCCTGATAGTACCACTTCTTAGCTCTCTCTAGCGCTCCCTTGCCTTGACCAAATCCTAGGTTCTGAAACAAAAATGCCAGATTAGGTCTGGCATTATTCTCAAAGAATGAGATGTTATAATTCATAGCTTCTAAATCACCAAGAATAGAAGCAGCTATGGATTCTATTGGAGAGGTTCCATTTGAATATCCAGAACGTCTGTTCTTTATGAAATTCATGAAATCCTGTTTATTCCACCAAGCCTTCTCATTCCCCTCTCTTAGCTGAACGTATGCTTTTGCTTTAAGAACTCCATTCTTCTGAGCATTGACATAAAGTTCCTCACCAGTAACATTACTACGCAAAGCAAATGGTATCTTCTTACCATCTCTACGTTCGCCCCTAACTATTTCCATACCTCCATCATCATATACCATGATGTCGTGCATTACCTTTTTCTCAAGCGATTCAAAACTCTCATAGTCCTCATTAGGAATCATCATAAGATTCATAACAGATTCCATATGACGCTTAACTGTATCGCTATAGTCGTTAGACTTGGTATCAATTTTAGTAGAAAGTGGAATAGGGAATAACTCTGATTGAATAGCTCTCTCTTTAGTTGTATCAACAATAGCTCTTACCCAAGAATTAACTCTATATGCATCTGTCATAAATGATCTATCTACTCTGTAATCTTCTTCCTCCTCTACCATAGCAGAAGAAACAGAACGCTGAGAGAAATAGTCACTAGTCTTCAATTTTCCTTTAACAGCTTTAGATAGCGCCATATTTGAGGTAACAAACATAATTATTCCTCTTCATCTACAATTTTGTTAGGTTTACTAGCAATAGGGATATTGGCTTGAGCTATCAAACAAATACCGCACACCACAATTCCTGCACATGCTTTATATATCAAAATAGGGAGGTCATCATTTTTGCTTGAGGTAAACATAATGTATAGAATATAACTTAAACTTCCGAGAGTAAAAAGCATTAAAGCGTCAATAAAGATTACAAGCAATAATTCTTCAAAGTTCTGAATAATGCTGATATAGGTGCTTACAGAGAACACCATATGAAAAAACTTCTTAAATGGATTCCAAAATAATCTGCGCTTCTTTTGTTTCTCAGCTTCTT
>Ga0222685_1000350_pt1 | contig 11213 bp, 9 predicted proteins | sample AntAcemetage1077_FD_179836 | JGI IMG/M metagenome (GOLD analysis project Ga0222685, IMG submission 179836) | Saline water microbial communities from Ace Lake, Antarctica - #1077 | ecosystem: Environmental > Aquatic > Non-marine Saline and Alkaline > Saline | place: Antarctica: Ace Lake...
CGTAACTCCATTCATAGAAAAAGCTACAGAAATAGTTGGAAAGATTACAGAATGGGCAGAAGAAAATGAAACTTTGGTTACAAATCTTACTAAATGGGGTGGCATTCTAGGCGTTGTTTTATTGGTGCTTGGACCAATAGCGGTAATATTGCCAAGTCTTATTACAGGCGTTACATTATTATCTAGTGCATTTGTACCATTCCTAATTACGGGCGTAATTATAGCAGGTGTAATAAAATTAAATAGTTTGCTTGACGATATGAATGAGAAAGTTTACAAGGATTCTATTAGTTTATCCGAAATGACAGTAGGGTCAATTGATGCCGAAGTTGAATTACTCACTCAGAAAATAAATAGTTTAGGGAAGCAAATAGAAATTGCAGCTAATTTGCCTTTATCTTCTTCTGCACAACATGGGGCAGTTATTGATATGCAAAATGCCATTGATAATTATAAGCAAAAATTGGAATGGCTAAAAGAGGCAAGAATAGCATTAACAGGCGAAGAAGAAAAAGGAATAGATGTAACCGACAAATTAACAAGTTTAGATGAAGAAGCAGCGGAAATCCTTGCTACATTAACGACCGCACAAACTGAACAGGAAAAAGCTTTAAAGAAAGTAACCGAAGAAAAAGCAAAAGCAAATGCAGAAGCTGAACTTGAAAGCAAAATGTATGAGTTAACAGATACTGCAATAGAAGGTCAAATCAGGGCGCTTTATGATTTGGCGACAAAATGGCAAGATGCAGGTGCTGATTATGAAGAAGTGGCTGCATATGTTGAATTAGCAACAGAAGCCATTTATGCGCAAAATGAGGAAATAGGTGATAATGTTGACAACATGGAAGAAGTTGCGAAGGTTACAAAAACAGTTGAAGATAGGTGGTTTGAGTTAACAAAACTTCCTTATGAAGTAAAATTAAAAGAGATAAATGAAAGATACGATGATTATATAAAGGTTATAAAGGATTCGACATTAAGCACTTTAGCACAGGAAACAGCTATACGAAATATAAACCTTGCAAGAGATTTGGAAGTCAAAGGCGTTGACAAGGTTACTGATGCAGAAAAAAAAGCAATAAAAAAGAAAGATGATTTAGCGGATGCATATGATAATATAAGGGATAAAATCCTTAACTTAAAAGACCCGAGAGCAGCGGCAATCCAAGATTTGGATGATGAAAGACAAAGGTTAATAGATTTAGGGATTAACATTGAACTTGTCAATGAGTTATATGATTTAGAAATAGAAAAATTAGGTGAAGTTGGTGATGCCTTTACTTTATTTGAGAAAGTTGCACAAGAAGCTACTCAATTAGTTGTTGGTTATGTTACCGATGAATTAGGAACTGCAATATATAGCCTTTGGTCAGACCTCGATGATTACGAGTGGAGTTGGTCTAACTTCTGGGAAGGTTTATGGGATTCCTTAAAAAAATGGGCTTCACAGATGATAGCAAAATTATTAGTATTAATACCAATATTAGCAGCGGTGGCGTTTTTTACAGGAGGAATTAGTTGGGCTAAAATAATAGAAATTGCTTCTTTTGTTGGAATTGGATTTGATAAAGGTGGTAAAGTTAAAGGATTCTCTGCTGGTGGTAGTTCCACCGATACCGTTCCTGCAATGCTTACTCCTGGCGAATATGTGATAGCGAAACCCATGACTGATTTTATAAGGAATTTTGGTGCGATACCCGGCAATTTAGTTAATGCAATTAGCGGCGGAATGCCTACACCAACACCGGCTTTTGCTGGCGGTGGTTTAGTAGGTGGTGGCGGTTCTGGATATAGTTCTTATGGCGGAGGCGGTTCTGCTATATATGTAGATATTCACGATAATAGAATATCAGATGATATTGATATTAGAAGGTTGGCTTCTACCGTAAGCGATGAAATATTACGAAAAATTAACATGAACCGGAGGCACTAATGGGAATTACCGTTAAAATAGCAGGCGTAGATAGAACAATAAATGTTGATGCAAAAACGTTATTTATTACCGATGAAGTAACAAATAGGGCTTCTTCTGCTCAATTTGATTTTCATTGTCAGGATATAGCGATTGCTCCAACTCCAGGGGCTTCCGTACTGATTGAAGAAGGGGCTACAAAACTATTTTCCGGTAGAATATTGTCTAAGGTTGAAGGATTTTTACCTCCTGCATTGTTAAGTTATAGCGTTGAATGTATAGATAATACGAGGGATTTAGATAAATATCTTGTATCAAAAACCTACACAAATCAAAGTGGCGGGGATATAATAAAAGATATTATCGACAATTACACAACAGGATTTACATATGCACACGTTCAAGACGGCCCAACATTATACGACATATCTTTTGATTATATTCAAGCTTCAGAGGCCATTGCAGCAGTTGCAAATGCTTGCGGTTATTATTGGTATATAGATTGGGAAAAAGATATATATTTTTTCCTTAAAACAGACTACCCGGCTTCTTTCCAATTAGATGATGATCAGGACCATCACAAAGAATTGGTTATTAACTTTGATGTATCTCAATTACGAAATAGAGTATATGTTAAATCTTCAAAATATGAAACACTTGATTTTACTGAATTATTTATAGGCGATGGGACGACCGTTACCTGGACTTGTAAATATACACCAAACGCTACACCTTCACCGACCTTGAAATTAGATGGAGTTGCCAAAACAGTAGGTTGGGACACGGTTGACAATCCGGCTTTATTTGATTTTATGTTAAATGCTGCAACGGGAGTTTTATCTTTGGGGACGGAATCCACTCCGGGAGCTGGTGAAAAAATAGTACCGACTTATGGAGCAGATAAACCTATAATAATTAGTTGGGATGACACCGATTCTATAGCAGCGATAAAAGCTATTGAAGGTGGGGATGGGATTTTTGAATATTGTATAACGAATAATGATGTAGACACCAAAGAATGGGCAGAGGATTTGGCAAAAGCTGATTTAAAAGTAAATGCAAATCCTGTTATTACCGGTAGTTTTCTAACGAACGAAAGCAGTATAAGAAGCGGACAGATCATAACATTGGATTCTACAAAAAGAGGATTGACACAAGATTTTCTAGTACAAAGAGTAGCTTTGGAAAGAGTTGATATATTTACAGATTGTTCAGTTGCAAATCCATATAAACCCGCAGCGACAGCAACGATAGGATATAAACCCGCAGCGACAGCTGAAGTTCCTTATGTGGAAGCCGGTGGAGTTGAAGTTGAAGTTATTTATTATTTATATCGGGTTACTATAGCCACAAAATTAAAAGGGTTAGAAGATTTATTGCTGGAATTATTATATGATAGTAGCGAAAGCATTAAAAGAGATACAACTCCTCCGGCCGTTCCAACAGGGTTAGCATTAACAACAGGAATGGGTGAAATTAATCAAGCCGGATTAACATGGCTAAAAGCTGCATGGGAGGCTAATACAGAAGATGATTTTGACCACTATGAATTAAAATATAAAAAAACTGCTTATTCTGATTTTGGTCTGGTAACAACTACAGATGTAACTTTTATATGGGTGGGACTTGAACAGAATATAGAATATCAGGTATATATAAGAGCGGTTGATGTGTATGGAAATAGAAGCGCTTGGAGTTCTGTAGAAACACAAACGACAGCGACAGACAGCGAAGTACCTACTCAAGTTGGGGACCAGGTGGCGACGGCTATTGTTGGCGGTATAAAAGTAGCATGGACAAGAAATTTAGATACTAATATTGCCTATTATTTAGTCGATAGGCAGGAAAGTGTTGACGGTACAACATGGACGGGAGCATGGACAGAAAGGGCAAGAATAAATGGTGATTTATGGCTAGACCTTTTCTTATCTTATACGACATTTTACAGATACAGAATTACAGCATATACGCAGACTGGAACGGCGGGAGTTACTTCTGGGGTAACCGCCAACAGTATTTCTCCGTCTAGGGCGGGTGCTGATGATATTGTAAAAAAATGTATTACAGCGGCTGAAATATATGGTACTAAATTATCGGTAATATTTGCAGATATGGGACAAATAACAGCCGGCGATATTACTCTTGATAATGCAGGGTTTATAAGGACAGTTGGAAAAACTTATTATGGAGATTCTACAGCAGGCTTTTGGCTTGGCTATAACGGGGCTTACAAACTCGATATTGGTAATTCTTCACAATATATAAGATGGAACGGTTCTAGCTTGTCTATCAGGGGAAGCATAATTCTTGAAAATACAATTCCAAGTACAGACGTTAGCGGTTTGGGTGATTTGGCGACAGAGGATGATGTGGATTATAGTGATTTGACCGGCACGAAACCGCCGAGCAATGCAGATGTAACTCTATCGGCAATAAATGGTTCGTTGGCTATAACGGGTGGTGGAATTACTTTATATGGTGGCGGTGCTATAAAGTCATTTGGCAAAGATAGTTACACAGCTGCAACGGCTGGTTTTTGGTTAGGTTATAATAGTGGCGATAGCAAATATAAACTTAATATCGGAACAGGAAGTGCAACCGCAAAGAGTGGAAATTGTTTATTGTGGGATGGTAGTGGTTTAACAGTTAGAGGTTCAATAAAAATTGGTGCTGGAACGAATGAGGATATAACTTTTGAAGATAGTGCAATAAGACTTTATGATTTTAAAGATGGTGGTGGTTCAGGTTTTAAAGGTATAGCATTAAAATATTCTACAGTTAATTTTTTAGAAGAATCCTATAATGGTAGTTACAATTTTTTTAAATTAAGAGGGAATTCTACAGAATTTACTTTAATTACAACGAATACGGTAAGTAATTTAACTCAAATTATGGCGGGATTTGGTGGTGCTACCTATTTAAATATTTATGCTCCATCGAGTGGAAGTGCAACTTATAGCTTATTTTCAACTGGGGTATTTAAATTACCTCCATGTGGAAGTACTGCACCAACTGGTTATTCAGGCGGAATAGCTGTTGAGTCTGGCACAGGTGATAATGCTAATAAAATGCACTTTTATGGCGGAGATAGTATTTGGTATTATTTACAAGATTACGATAATTGGTAAGGAGGGAAAATGTATATACAAACCAAAGATTTAACATTAGAAGATGGCGAACACGAAGTTGTTTTAAGGGCTTCTGATAAAGTTTTTTCAGGTTATGACATAGAAGTTGAAACTAATATGATTCAAAAAAAAGATGGCGTTTATATAGTTAGAGAACAGGAAACTTGGGATAGTTTGCCAATATACGAAATAAAAAATTGCACAGTTGTTAGACTTGACTTTACGCAATATGAATATTTTACTGGAATCAAAAGAAGAAAAACAGTATCAGAAAAAATAAGGAAACAATATAATCCACCTTCAGAAAATAAAATAATGCGAAAAACCCTAAAGAAAATATTAGACCATTTAGGGTTAGAAGATGAAAAATTTAGCAAGTATAATCAAAAAGTTGAAGAAATAATAAGTAAAATTCCGAAAAAGGAAAGTAAATGAAAAAAGTTATATTATTAATTATAAGTTTAATATTTTTATCTGGTTGTAGCAATGTTTACAATTTAGAAAACTTTGTTATTCCTAACGATACCGGATTTAACGCATGTATTAAACAATTAGAAACTCCAAAAATAGCGGCTAATTACATGAAGAAGAATTTTACACCAGAAAGACATCGTTTTTATACACCTAATCCTCATACATTATGGATTGAAGAAAAAGGAGATTGTAATGATTTAGCAACTTTTGGAATGTATGCGGCGAATTATCATGGTTACGAGGTTTGGCGGGTTGATATTTGGTATAATGACGGCAATGGCCATTCAATAGCGGTTTATGATGAGGGGTTATTATCATTTACTGATAATTCTAATTATAGTTACGGTTGGAATTGCATTAATGATATAGTGAAAGTGCATTATATGCAAAGCAAATATCTATATTATAAAGTTTACGATTATAATAATAATTTAATTGAGGAGGTAAATAATGAAAGAGCTAATAACTAAAGTAGAAAAAATACTCGACCAATATTTTGGAGATAATGTAAATAATAGAATAAATCAATGGAGTTTCAGAACTCTGAAACAAGTTGTGCTTGGCGAGATTGCGAACTATAAAATAGATGGCAAACCAATTGAACCGACTAAAGAAAAGATAATAAGGAAGTGATAAACATGAAAATAAATAATAGACTTTTTGGAGTTATATTATTAATATTTCTATTAGCATTTAGTGTGGGTGGTTTAGCTACCGATTATAAATTTACTCAAGAAAGCGGGACCGGCTTTTTTGTAGCTTCACCTGATAAAAGTGATGCACTGGAAGATACAAACGAAGTAAGGCAGATTGTCAACGACATTGGAACTTTACTTCAACATACTAAAATGGACGGGACATATCCGAAAGACCTTACAACTGGCGGAACGCTTTCAAAATTTGACCTTTACTACCTTATTACAGAAACCAACACTCTTGATAAATGGGAAGCAATATGGAGTAAAGATGTTACTGATAGCGATGAACTTGCTGCTGCCCTTACAGACTATTATTTAAAAACTGCCATTAATACACAAGCTAAAATGGAAGCTATATGGGGAGTAGCACTTGTTAATGACGGTGATTTAGCAGGTTATCAACCTCTAGATACTGCACTTACTAATTTATCTGGATTGACTTATGTATCCCCTTCATTTATAAAGTTAACCGCTGATGATACTTTTGCAGTCCGGACACTAACAGAAGTTAAAACAGATTTGTCACTTAATTTAGTAGAAAATCTAAAAGTAAAGCTTAACGCAACTGCTGCTCCTGCCGTTACTAATGATACCGATGAAGGTTATGCAGTAGGTAGCAGATGGGTGGATGTCACCAATGATAAAGAATATGTATGTCTTGACAATACTGATGGGGCAGCGGTGTGGACTGAAACAACAGGAGCTGGTGGCGGGGCTTCTACATTTCTCGATTTAACTGATACTCCAGCCGCTTATGATGATGGCAAATATGCAAAGTCAACTGCTGCTGGTATAGTTTTTGATACCCCCGCAGGTGCAGGGAACGTAGCTAACACAGGAACTCCTGTTATATATGATTATGCGAGATTTACTGATGCAACTACTATTGAAGGTAGAAGCTATACGGAAATGAAAACAGATTTAGCCTACCAACTTTCTGATTTAAGTGATGTAAATACTTCCACGCCTACTAACAGATTTGTACTTATTGCCGATGGAACTGACTTTGAAAGCAGGGCTTTAGTAGAAGCTGATATATCAGATTTAGGAACTTATTTAACCGATATTACAGGTGAAAGTATTTTAAGTTTATCCGATGTAGCAGCTGACCCCAATGCTGACAAATATTTAATGTGGGACGATAGTGCTTCAACTTGCACTTGGCAAGACGCTGGGGCTGGTGGTGGATATACCAACCTTACTTCTTTTGTAGACCAGACTGCCTGGAGATTATTCTATTCCAATACAGACGGCGATGTAACAGAACTTGCACTTGGCACAGATGGACAAGTATTAACTTCTGCTGGTGTAGATATTGCTCCTGCTTTTGAAGATGCTGCTGGCGGAGGTGATGCACTTACTACTGACCCTCTTTCTCAATTTGCCGCAACCACTTCTGCCGAACTTGCAGGGGTGATATCGAATGAGACAGGTAGCGGTGTATTGGTGTTTGGAACTTCACCAACTTTTGTAACTCCATTATTAGGGACTCCCACTTCAGGAGTAGTGACTAATTTAACGGGTGTCTTTAGTGGCAATTTAAGCATGGACCACACACTTGGCAGTGATGAAGATTATTCAGGTATAACAGATAGTGCACCTGTAGGCGAAACAGTAGCTATAGGTGATTTACTTTACTACGACTGGACAGACGTGGAATGGAAAAAAGCGAAAGCAGACGCTGTTGGAACTACCCCGGCCATGAGAATTGCACTTGAAGTGAAGGACAATGGGGAAACTTGCCTTATGTTAGTGGAAGGTTATATTCGGGATGATAGTGCCTTTGATTTTGGAGCAGCAAGGGTATATTTAAATGATGATACAGCAGGAACTTGTGATGATACTGCTCCCGCCGAAAGTGGTGACCAGATACAATTAGTTGGAATTGCAGTAAGCGCGGATATTCTCTGGTTTAACCCGTCGATTGACATTGGAGAAATATAAAATGGGTAAATTTCAAAAAGGATTTATTCCTTGGAATAAAGGTATACCAAGAACAGATGAAACAAAATTAAAAATAAGCAAAGCAAATAAAGGCAATATCTTTTCAGAAGAAGCAAGAAAAAAAATGAGTGAATCTGGGAAGGGTAGAATATTTTCAGAAGAACATAAAAGGAAAATAAGCGAAGCTTTAAAAGGCAAGATAGTTTCTGTTAAAGCCAGAATAAATATGTCCAGAGTGCGGAAAGGAAAACACTTTTCACCAAAAACAGAATTTAAAAAAGGTGACACAAGTTTATTTAAGGGTAGAAAGCATTCTGATGAAATTAAAAAAATGATTAGTATACGAAACAAACTGAATTATCAAAGAGAAAATAATCCTAATTGGAAAGGTGGAATTTCTGCTTTGGATCATTTAATTAGAACTAATTTAAAAAATCGTCAATGGCGTTCTGATGTGTTTACTCGTGATGAATTTACTTGTCAAGAATGTGGGGATAATAAAGGCGGCAATTTGAATGCTCATCATATTAAACCATTTTTATCTATAATACAATATTATGAAATAACTACCTTAAAAGAAGCTTTAGCTTGTGAAGAATTATGGAGTATAAATAATGGAATAACTCTTTGTGAAAAGTGTCATCGAAAAGTGCATAAAAATAATAAATTGATTGGGGTGACTAATGAATAAAAAATACCTATTACCACTAATATTAATATTATGCCTTGCTTTAACTTTAACGGGTTATTCTGCTAACCTATTTTCCACTTACGACCAGCGTATTAAATTAACTATCGACAATACCAAAATTGATAGTGAATTAACTTGGTTTCCTGTAACTGTATTCTTAAAAGATACATTTAATTATACAAGCCAATATCCACCTGCACAATCAGATACTTACGTGAAAGCAACTTCAAAATTGAGCACATCTTTTTGGGCTTATTTTGCCACTGACCCTACAAAAAGTTTAACAGGACTTTCTTCTGAAAATTCATGGTTGTGGTGGGAAACCACTAATCAACGTTTCCATGTTGATTTAGGTTCTGCTAAAACAATAAGGAGAATATATTATGAAAATTTCCACAATAGTGGTGGACAAACAACTAGAGGTGTTGAAAATTTTACATTTTGGGGAAGCAATACAGCGGCTTCTTTTGCAGAATTAACTTACGCAACAGATACTAATTGGACACAAATAACAACATCACAAAGTACTTTTGACGAACATAGTGAAACAGATGTAGCTGACCCTAAATATATTACTTGCACTAATTCTGTAGCTTACAGATACTATTCTTTTAAATTTGCAGATAATTATGGTGATGTAGGTTACATAGGTATTCGTAGAATAGAATTACAGACTGCTGTACAAAGTGGTATCTTTGCCGAATTTGACGCTGATGAAGATTTTGACAGATGTGCATTTACTACAAGCGATGGCAGTACACAAGTTTATGCAGATTGTGAATTATTTGATGATAGTGAAAGTAAGGCAATATATCACATAGCAAAAACAGGTGTGGCTATATCTAATACTGGCACTACTGATTTTTATATGTATTATGATAACGATGCAGGACACAATACAACCTATATTTCAAAGTCTGGGGGTACTGCTGCACAAAGCGTATATGACGCTAATACCAAAGCAAATTATAACTTAAATACTCTTTTAGATAGCACATCAAACAATAAAGATTTAACCAAATTTGGAACAGTTAGTTATGTTTCTGGGAAAATTGGAAACGCATCTTCTGCTGATTGGGGTGGTACTAATTATTTAACACATACTTCCTTATTGGGAAGCAATTTAGGAACTGGTAATCTTACTATGTCTGTTTTATTTTTAAAAGACGGTGCTTCATCGCAAGATTATACTCCTTCAATTCTTAGTTTGGGAGATACTGATGGCAACCCAAGAACATGTTTAGTTGCAACGAAAACCAATGGTTATGCTTATTTTCAAAGTTATGATGGAAGCTCTACTGATGTTGATTCAAGTTTTGATATTTGTGATAATGCTTGGCATTTAGTTACAGCAGTAAGAGAAGGAACTTCTCATAAAATTTATGTTGATGGAGATTTAAAAAATACTGTTACGGGTACAGCAAGAAATATAGATGCTAATTATTTCTATTTTGGTTGGCATAATGATGCTGACTATGACATATTAGGACAGGCAACAATAGACAGAACATCAATAGCAACCACTATCCGTTCTCCTGCTTGGCTCAAAGCAACCTATAATTCGCTATGGGACACTTTGCTTACTTATGGAGCAGAGGAAACAGGTGCAACCTTCCCATTAACTAAATGGAACGGCGTGGTAATAACTAAATGGAATAATATAGCAATAACTAAATGGAATACAATTGAATAAAAGGCGGTGAAGTAATATGGTAGATACATTAACAAAAGGATATGCAGAAATAGGCTGGGCAGGGTTGGTTATGGTGGCAATGATATGGTATTTTTATTATCAAACGAAATGTCAGGCTAAAAGGGATGAAAAACATGATTTAATTCAAAAAGAGGAAAGGGATTTTAGCCGAGGGATAGTTACCCATGAATTAAAAGGGTTAGCTGATGCAAGTTTAAAAAATGCAGAATTGCAAAATAGAAGCTTTACAATATTAAAAGACCATAATCAGTATACAGAAACATTTTCAGTAAAGATGATAGAATCTCTCGCCATTGTGGCTGAAAGATTGAATGGTGGAACAGCAGGAACGAAAGCAATAGCAAGATTAAAAGAAATAGAAATAAAAGACCGCAGAAAGAAGGTTTTAAAAGTGGTGAAGGAAAGAAGGAAATGAGTAAAATATTTAATATTAGAGTTACTTTTAATGAAAAGGAATTTTCCGATGATGGTGATATTAGAAATGTATTAGAAACTTTAGCCGAAATACTTACTTATGATACCAAAGGTATAACTGTTGAAATAAAGAAAGGGATTAAATTGTGAGTATTTTTATAACTAAATCGTTTCGGTATTCTGAATTTGCTTGTCCATGTTGCGGGAAGGTACGACCAATTAGTCCTGACTTGATATA
>Ga0222685_1000364_pt1 | contig 10996 bp, 16 predicted proteins | sample AntAcemetage1077_FD_179836 | JGI IMG/M metagenome (GOLD analysis project Ga0222685, IMG submission 179836) | Saline water microbial communities from Ace Lake, Antarctica - #1077 | ecosystem: Environmental > Aquatic > Non-marine Saline and Alkaline > Saline | place: Antarctica: Ace Lake...
CGGCGCACGTTTCGGCGCATCCGGAACCACTTCGATATCCGGAACCGGTTTCTTAAACGTATCCGACTCCTTAAACCGCAACTTCTTCCACAATTTCTCAAACATGACATTTCCTTTCTGTTTTTTCTGTGAAATACCCAGCGCCGATCGAACAACACCATTCACCGCCAGAACCCACTGTCCGGCAGCCAAAAGCACCAAAATAATAACCAGCGTGTCAAAACCCTGTTCAACCCCAATCGCCGTGACGTGCCAGCCATAAATCACCAAAAACACCAGCGTTTCCACAATCCACACCCCAACCCCGATCCCAAACAACAAATTGGCCCGGTGCCAACTTCTCAACCCCAACTCCCGTTCACGTCTCTCCACCACCAATCTCCTCCCTGGGAATGCCAAAAACGAGCGCCCTTTGTTCACCCCGCCTCGGCAGCCCTTTTGTTTTTTGTCTTTTGCCCGACGGGGGTGCTCCCGTGTTCTCAGGCCGATTTTGCAGCAGAATCTATTGCCCGCCGTAAAAGCACACCGGATTCACCCGCTTGGCGCATACAGTTCGCACATGGTTTGATTGCCAAGCTTGCCGTTGCAGAAGCCGGCTCCATCATTATCTCAATCCACGTATCCGGTTATAGCTTTGGCTTTCGCCGTCGCACTCAAGGGCCTCCCCACAAACGGAGCAGACCAACCCAAATGACAATTTTGTCCGCACAACATGTCCTTCCTGTTTTTGGTTTTCCCTGGGAATGCCGATCGCCGTATCGGCAGGTTTTTCTTTTCTCTTCAACGGTCTTTATCTGTTTCTTTTATCGCCGCCAATGCCCCGATCATCCATCCGAAACACCCATCGCGTACCCCACTCGCTCATAATGACTATTCCCGGTGTCAGCCTCCGCCGGTTCCGCCGGCTCCATCATTATCTCAATCCACGTCTCCGGAACCTTCGCCAGAAACGCCGTTTCATCACCCTCCGCGAAAGCCGCCACCGGTGCCGGACCCTTTGGCGCCCAGGCCATATCCTTAAACCCGAACACCAGACTCCGTACCTGCGTCGCCACCACATGCGCGATCCCGCTATCCTTACCCACGAACAAATCCGAAAAACCCATCAGCCGCCGAATCTGCCCCAGCGTCAACTTATTCCGCATATCAATAATCTGCATCTCCGGAGCCAACCGCAGCGCCCGGCGCATCGGGTCCAGCTTCATCCCGGTCGTCAGATCATTCCCGATAACCACCGTCGTGAACGGCTCAGCCTCCCACGCATTACGCAACATAGCCAGCATCCGCATCGCCTCACCCAGGGTTACATTTTTCCCAACGCACTTTTCCACATTCCGCAAATGCAGCAACACAATCGTCCGGTCTTCACCCACCTGCTTCCAGAACCCATCCGGCAGGCCTTCCGGCGCAAACCATAAACGCGGCTGATAACGCCCCTCCGCCGCCAGCCGATTCGCCTCATTCACCAGCCGAAACCAATACCCATTTTTTTTCGGTAAATACCGCTGCCGGAATTCCAGCGGCTGCAAAACCTCCTCACACTTCGGCCGCACATCACTCAGAAAGTACTTTGTCACGGCCCGTGGCGGTTTTTCCAAATACCGTTTGTATTCATCCCACGAATCACAGGCCACCACGCGTTCAAACGGATTGTCCTTCATGTACTGCCATTTCACCGCCGACCACAGCACCCGATCCCCCAGCCCCTTACCCATCGGACTGAACACCGCGACGCCATCCGTCTCATTCTTCGGCGCATAATTCCCGCGAACAATCGCCGAATAACACTGCAATCGCTGCCAGCCCAAACTTTCAAAAAAAGGAATATCCGCCTCCGCGATGGAAGCCCTTTCTCCACAGCCGCACGTACATTTAAAAATCATGGAAATCCCCCCGAAGAGTAGAACGCATTATAAAACGTGGCTATATCGAAATTATCCGTCTCAACTGCCTTTATTTACCCAGAATTGTTGTAATTTGCAAGTAAAAATTACATAATAGCGTAATTTAATTACGCCAAAGTAATCCGCCCCTAAAAATAAATAGCAATTAAATTACCGTTTATTGAACTTTTCACTTGACTTTTATAAACTAATGTTGTATCTTCAGGTAAGCAAAGCGGAATACTGTAACCTTGAGAGGAGTAAAAAATGAACAACTTACCCGTAAGAATCCAGCATTCAGACCAGCCCCTGCTGGCCGGCGACCTCAAAGTACTCGCCCTCCCGCATGGCGTGCCCGCACAGTACGCAACCGTCCTGGCACAATTCAACGACTTCATGCAATCTGAAATGGCACTTGACCCGGACCACGGCCTCACCCGCCGCGTCTTTTCCGAACCCGTCGTCATCGCATTTTGCAACTTCCTGAAAAATAAAACCGTGGGGAATGGCAATAAGAAAATGGCCCCCAGCAGCATCAACACCAAAATGCATCAGCTGCGTAAGCTGGCCAAGCTCCAGCCGGTATTTATGACCAACCTAACCGCCATTGCCATGATTGACCGCATCTTCCGGCCCTTGTGTAAATTCAAAGCCGATAAGAAAATTCAGAAAAATAAGTCACTGACCATGGAAGAGTTCAACCTCTTTCTGAAAGCCTGTAAGCGCCACAAACAACCGCGCACCGCGCTCATTGCCGAATTTCTGGCAGTCACCGGCCTTCGTGTCAGCGAGGCCATCAACTTGCGAATTGACGCCCTGAAGCTGTACAACGCCACGCATTACAGCGCGGACATCGTCGGCAAAGGCAACAAAGCGCGCCTGATTCCCGTCCCGACGGACATCGTACATCGGGTCATGGCCGAATTTAAGGGCGAAACACACCTCTTTGAAACCGGCCACCACTCGCGATACGACCGTTCAGCAATCTTTCGCATGCTGAACGGCATGAAAGCCCATACCAAAATTCGCAAAGATATAAGCGTGGGCCCGCATACGTTCCGGCACACCTGCGCCACCGTCAATCTGGAAAAGCTGGGTGATAAAGGCCTGAAACTAGTCCAGCAGCAATTGGGGCACAGCAACCCCGGCACCACCATCGGCATGTATCATAACGTCAACGTCCTGGACAAAGCGGCCAGCCTCGCCCAGTTCAACATGGCACTGGATTTGGACGCTACCCCGGAAACCCTAAAACCACAGGCGGCGATACCCTTCACCGCCACCGACATGCTCGGCCGCGCAAACCCGGCCCATTGTGCCGCATAACTTAACCGGCCCCGTCATAACGGCGGGGCTGAATCTAAACTTGAAGGAGAAGAAAGATGAAAGTACATTCATGGATTATAGATAATTCAAAAAATACCCCGTACCCATCCGGTGCCGGCCTCGGGTGGGCAAAGAACACGAACCAAGGGAAAGTAATAGGGGCCATATTAAAAAGTAAAACCGGAAGTTGGGGGAAGCGCGTATATTTTTATCATAAATATTATAACGTCGCGGAAGAAATGCCTTCCGTCATAACGGACAAAATGATAAACCCGCATCCATGCGAAGGATGGAATTCTGATATTGTCCAAGTGTAAAACTTAACCGGCCCCGTCATAACGGCGGGGCGGAATCAAATTGAGGGAGGAACAAAATGCTGGGAACAAAAGAGCACTATGAGCTTTTGGAAAGTTTCGAAAAAGAATTTTCCGATTTACGGCTTGATAAAGAAGAAGATAAAAAACTGTGGGCAAAAGGTATTATTTATGAATCTGGCGGAACGAATTCTATTTATCAGGCATATATTTCTGGTTACGCATTGGGTAAATATTGTGGTAGTGAATAAAAGAAAACTACCCGGCCCCGCTAATCCGGGGCATCCTTGCACTGAAACCCGCAAGGGACAATCTAGTGAAGGGGGAATTGAATAAACCCAGCAGGTGCGATCCCTGCCGGTGCGGCTAAACTTAATTAACGGACGGTGACGAAAGGTACATATTAAAAAAAACGAGGACACCATGCCACCCAGAACCAAAAAACGCAAACCAATAGTCATCCACTACAACGGAAAAGACGTCAACATCTTTTCCAGCGTGGCCAGCCGTTACGGCCTTGAAAATAACCAGACCATCACCGACAGGAAAAAAATGCACAAAATTGTGCATGAAAATATCGTCATCAGCCTGGGACTCACCAACGCTTTCTTAAATCAGAATTAACCCCATAACCAGAGAAAAGCATGACACAAAAACAAAGATGTATTAAATTCTTATTGGCAAATGGATACATTTTGCTAGATCAGGTCGACATCGATTATTATGCCCTGATCGGCGTACCAATGGAGACCAGGCAAATCAGTTGCACCTATAAGTCAGTCTAACCCGCCACAACTGGACGTTTTGCGCTCCTTGCAAAACTCCGAAGCGAACGTTCTTTGTTCGCACCATTACAATACTAATGTTAACACCAAAGGCCGCATCCAGCGGCCCCTTTTTATTATTAATTTCATATCTTAAATCCCCCTTTGAAGGGGGTGGATCCACCGCAGGTGGAGACGGGGGATGTTCTTACCAGCAATTACCCTCCGCTCCTTTACCGCATAAACGTCAACAAATAGCGATAAACCGCACCACCACCCCAGGAAAACGACTCCTTCGTGCTTGCCGTTATCGTCCCGGATCCGTCGGCCCTACCACCAACCCTGTCGTGCAGCTCTTTTAAAATCCGCTCATCCTCGGCATCCTCGGCGGCAATCTGAATCCCCCACCACTCTGCAAGAACTTTCATTTATTTCCTCCAGTACAAATACATTCACCCGCCTTCCGCCCCACACATGGAGTTTTACGCTCTTCAAAACCCCAAAGCGCCTGCCCTTTAGCGCACCGCACCAAGCCCACCCAGACTACCCCAATCCGGCAGCTCGCCCAAATTCCCCCGGGCATGTGTATAATACGCATACCGCCGCGCATCCATCAAGTGGTCACGAAACTTCACCGGTTCATCCAGCACATTCCCATGCCGATCTTCCTTCCACTTGTACGATTCAACCTCCTTCAGCAAATTCACCGACTCCGGGTGAATCGTCGGTCGCATCCGCTTCACATAATCAATCCCATCCTTCACCCGCTTTTGCGCCGGATAAACCAAATACCCGGCATTCTCAATCTCCTGAATCCGGTCCGGTTCCGCCGAATCCGCGTAAATCGGACTCCCCTTATCCACCCCCAGCGCCTCCAACTGACCAATCAAATCCTGATTCGTCAACTTCCGCTCATACAGCAGTTCCCGCTCAAACGGGTGACCGTCATACCAATTAATCTCCACCAACGCCGATTGAACATTAAACCCGAAATCCAGCCCGTAAATCTTCTCATCAAACGTTTCCGGCCACGATTCGCTGGACACATCAAACGTACTGTAAATAATATTCTGCAGCACGCCCCACTCGCCTTCAGCGTACACCTGATAATACGTACTGTCCTGCTCTGCCAGGTAAAGCAGCTCCTGGATGTATTCCTCATCTATGAACAAGTTATCCTTGTACGTCGTCCGCAGAATTTTCGCATTCCGCCGCTCCTTGGCAAAAAACTCCTCATACAGCCAGTTCATCTTCGAAATCGGATTAAACGACATAATAATCTGTTTATAAACATTCCGCCGCCCCCGCAACCGCAAATTCGCCTGCAGGAAATCGTCCCGGCTCAGCTCCGTCGGTTCTTCCAGCCACATCCCCGTGACCCCTTCCACCGACTTCAACTTCTCGCGATCATCCAGCCCGCCGCAAATAATCACCGAGCCGTTCCAGAACGTGAAGGTCATTTCGACCTTATTTTCACGCACCACCAGCGGATGCAGCATCCCCCACGCGGCCAGCCAATACTTCAGCAGCGCATACACCGACTTCCGCGCCGCCGGTTGCGTCTTCCGCAATACCAGAAACTTATGCTTACGCCCCCGCTTCGCATCCGCCAAAATCCGCAACAACACCTTTTGCGCGGCAAAATAGGACTTCCCCGAACCCGCGCCACCGTACAACAGCAAATAACGGCTCTTGTCAAACAATAGCGGAAAATACGCCGGGTTAATCACCTGCCGCATCTTTGAAAAATCAATATTCAAACCCGTACCCCCTACAGGTCATCAAGTGACAGGTCGTCCGGCAGCTTAATGTCAATTTTTATATCAGCCCCGCCAGTGCTGTCACCCAACAACAGCAATTGCAACTTATGCAGTCGCTCCAGCGACCGCGTCAACCGCTCCAAACCCTCCAAATCCGTCACATTCAGCGGTGTTTTTGATTCAGCCAGCTTAGTGATAAGCTCCCGCACCGGCTTCAGCAGCCCGTCAACCTCTGCCAACATCACCGATTTTTTCGCCACCAAATCCGTAGTGTTCTTATTCGCCACCCGCGTGTTGATTTCCCTGTCCCGATCCTCCACCCGCACTTGCCACCCGTACAGCTTACTCCAGCGGTAAACGGTTCGCCCACTCTTGCCGAATTCAGTCGCCACTTTCCTGAGAGCCCGCTCACCCCCCTGGTTATAGTACCACTCAAACGCCTGGGAAATATGTCCCGGCATATCCCTTAACTTCACCTCAACTGACAATCCATGTCCGTTTTTTGGCATTATCCGCCCCCGTTACGTCATCCTAACGTCATAAAAAACAAAAAACCCGCCACTTAATGACGGGTTTGTGCAAAATCCATGCAATTTTCTGACACCCCTCGCCTAAATACGTCAAAAAAGTGTCCCCCCCCGCTCCCAAATTCCCCCTTTGAAGGGGGTGCCTCTGCCGCAGGCAGAGGTGGGGGATGTTCTTATCTGCCCCAAGGGAATGTTCTTATCATTGGGAATATCCTTATCTCAGTCAAAACGGCAAATCATCCACCTCTTCCGCCGGACGATTCACAAGCCGCCGAATGCGCCACACCTCCACCCACGAGCGCACATATTTCCACGGCTTAACCAACAGCCCGGCCCGATTCCACGGCTCCAACCACTGCCTCGCTCCGCAGCGGGTACAGTACATCCAGCCCGATCCATCCGGGTCAAACCGCTCCACATGCCCGAACAGCCAGCACCGCAACCGCACACGGTCTTTTTTATACACTATCGACTCAAAGCCATCTATCACATTCAGCGCTCCCGCCACCAGCTTCAACCCCGAACCACCACCCCTCGAAACCCCGTTTGTCAACGCCAAAACAACCCCTCTCTTTTACATTACCCCGGGAATGCCGACCGGTGGAGTTTTTGTTTTTTAAAACTCCAAGGCGAACGCTCTTTGTTCGCCCCGTATCGGCAATTATCTTTTTCGCCCCACCGCTCCACATCCGCCCATTAAGGCAATTGTTGAATTTTAATATTATTGTCATATCTTTCAAACTCACGTTCAGAACGTCCTTTTATATTATAACCACAATCCCGAACCCAAATAGGCGTAAGCATATTGTGAAGAAATTGAGACAGCGTTTTCAGTGACCGTTTGGTGTATGCGTTTGAATAATTCTGACCATATTTTTCGTTGTACTCACTAACATCAACACCAATAATTTTATAGTTGTATTCCGAGACATAGTCAATCCAACCATCCAGATCGCCCGAATCAAGCTCTTCCATTTCTTTGTTTACGCCCTTTTGTTCGAGGAAAGTACTTAGTCCCTTTTCAAATATTTCCTTATTGGGGTCGGGGTCCCCTTGTAAGAAATAAGGGAGCAGTTCATCGAGATGCTTTATTTGTTCCCGTTGTCTTTTTACTTCCCCTACCGTTAATCCGCCGTGCCCGTGCCATTTTTCGCCAAAAATAACGATTTCCAAGTCGGTAGAAAGAAACGTAATTTGAACAATAAAATCCTTTATTGAAAAACTCCACACCCCAGCCTCTTTATAATTATCGTTTTTTGTTGGGGCCCCAAATCGGTTGTATAAATAAAAGAACGCCGGAAAGTATATGTCTTTTGTGAACCAATTAAACCTGAAATCATCACTGGTTTCATCAAACGCATAACCCAAAGAATCGGCTATGCACCGCCTAATAGGTTCCCGCCCCTGAAATATATTATTCATATAATTTAATCCTTTAACTTTCCCTGGGAATGCCGATCGCCGCATCGGCGGCAATACATCCCCCCCGAGCCATCACCATGATACGACTCTCAGTTAATTAAATCAGTTATTAGTCTCAAAAGACTCCCTATTTCCCACCAGCCGTACCGTAGGCCGCCGGTCCAAATAAACAAACCGATTAAGCCCGTTACTATTAATAACCCATGTTTTTCAACTGCACATATTGTTTCATTAATAGGCTTGCCGTCTTCAAGTTGTTCACCTATAACCGATACCGCTTTTTTAAGATTAGCCTTTTTTAGTTCGCTTTTATACATGCCGAACAATATTCCTATGATTAACGCTATTATAATATACATTTCAATTATCCTTACTCGTTTGTTTAAGGGCATAGCCTGAATTTTATTGTTTCATCTGCGCTTATCAATAATAGCTTTTTCATATTGCCCAAAACTCGCCGGGTACTCTCGCCCGTAAGAAACGCATATTACCTCGTCCTTAGAAGTGTTTTTCAGCTTTTTATACGGAATGTGACTCAAAAGCCGGTCGGTATCCCTTTCGCTCATATACGCCACCACATCAAAACCCTTGTATTTAAATATTTTCGGCACATCCCGGTTCCGAACCTTCAAATGGTTGTGAATAAAAAGTAATGCACCTATAAACGCGAAAACAAGCACATTTGCAACGAGGTTGCCGGGCATTTCCCACATACTAAAAGCAGCCCCGATAAATATTATCGCTATGCCAGCGAAACATGGTGCTAATATAAAAAACATATCTGTACCTCTATCGTTTAATCAACATTAGTTCGGTAAAGTTGTACCAAAATTCCCCCGTTGAAGGGGGTGCCTCTGCCGCCGGCAGAGGTGGGGGATGTTCTTAATCGCCCCAAACACCAATATCAAAGCACCCCGGTTGCCAGCTCTCTCGTCATTTTACAGGTTGCTTTACCCGGCAGCTAACCGGCACCTGTAACGGCGAGTATTGGTCTTGCACCGTCCGCCCGCTCGGCCGTCATAGCGCAGAGCCGGAGCGCTTAAATTTCACGACGCTTCAATCAGTCTTTATCTAATACCACCAGTTTATGTTAAATCTATCTATTAAAACCATAGCTCATACGGCTATTACTGTGATGATAAGCAAGATGTAAATAAACCAGCCTTTTACTTCTTCTATGCAATCTTTTAGTTCTTTATTCATTATTTACATTCCCACTTGAAAATGATACATAAGGAAACACCCGATAAGGAATAAAATGGCTATAGGTGAAAATACCGCTAAATCTTCTTTCGTCGGCATGCCTCCAGTTAACCAAAGAGATGCTACTGCCGCTGGTATTGCTAAATATACCGCGTTCATTACATTAACACCCAGCCCGTCTGATGGATACCAAAGGGTGAATAAGACGGATAAAGCGATAAGCCAGAATAGATAGCCTTTGATTAATTTATCCATCAGTCCGTCCTCCCCCGTCGTGGATTAAATGTTAATGTTGATTTGTCATACGATTTAGGGTCGTCTGGGTCAACCGGATCCGCAGGGTCAACTGATTTGTTTTGGCTGATATTATTAATAGAAAATCTAATCTGACCTATTACGCCGTCAGCGATACCCTTGAATTGTGGAACCTTGAAATAAGCCAGACCGCAAAGAACTATGATAATTATAATTTTATTCTTAGTACTCATTCTCCACCTCCAAACATTGCTCTGAGCAAGAAACAAACACCTAATAGGCCAAAGAATATAGCTGGTATATCAATAGGTCTACCAGGGAATCTCTGAGTAAACCAATGGGAGATAAGGAAACAAAGAACCATTAGGAATAAGGATATAATAGTGGTCCCGATTTCCGCGCGGTGGGCTTCCCGCTTTTCAGCATTGCTTTTTTTCGTATTCCCGCCATACACATACCTATTAATATTCTTCATATCCACCCCATTTCGAGTTGGGTTTATTATTCTGAAGTTGTTTAATTTCATACCGTGTTTTTGAACAATTATGCCCGGTTACATCGCTATAAAAGTAAATATATGTTTCATCCTCGTCATATATTACGCTATCGTCTGCAATCAAATTGCCGCGAGAATCATGCATCGGCCCAAATGCCTGGTCCATCGTTTGCCCGACTAAACCACCGCCGAAACTCACTCCTTCAAATTCACCGCCGAAATAATGAAAAAATAATACGGCAACTATAGCCACCAAAACCCAACCCCAAATTCCGCTGCTTTTCTTTTTTACATCCGTTGATATGTCCATTTTTAATATTTCCTTATAAAAAAAATTAACCCATTCATGCCCGCCCTCTTTCCTGTTTAAACTTAGTCGCTGCCCGCTTCACGTTTGTACTACTCAAATCCGCACCCAAATGCATCGTATCCGCCACCGACATTCCCAGCCAGAACACCAGCCAGACCGGCGCGAACACCTCCGCCAGGCGCACGGTTTCTTCCAATATTACCCGAATCATCCAGAACACAATCTGCCCCGTCAAATGCCCGGCATTTTGCCACAATCCATACAAAAACGCCCCAATCAACACCCACCGCAACAGATACATCAGCCGCCCCAGCGCACCCCAACCCGGCCAGTGACTCGGCCCGCGATGCGACGTATTTTTCGCGTACGGCATCCAGATAATATCCCACGCTTCCGCCGGCCGATAAAAATGCGGCCAGTCAATCGTGCGCCGCTGGTCCCGGTCCGGATCACACAAAAACGTCGCGAACAAATACCCCGGCAAGAGTAACAGCCAATGCAATCCCATCCCAATGCCCGCCGACACCGTGACAACGCCAACGACCAGCGCCACGGCCTTATTCACATCATGGTGACCATCTGCATTCATATCCGCGCTCCTCGACTAATTGCCGCGTTTACGGCAGGATACACATCCACGCGCGGATGGCGCCGGGCTTCCGCTTCCAAAAACCACACCCCCAGCCAGAACAGCCCCTTCACCCACCACTTCCGGCAATAACGCTCCATCAGCGGG
>Ga0222685_1000368_pt1 | contig 10911 bp, 24 predicted proteins | sample AntAcemetage1077_FD_179836 | JGI IMG/M metagenome (GOLD analysis project Ga0222685, IMG submission 179836) | Saline water microbial communities from Ace Lake, Antarctica - #1077 | ecosystem: Environmental > Aquatic > Non-marine Saline and Alkaline > Saline | place: Antarctica: Ace Lake...
AAGTTCTTCTAAGATGGCTTCTTTTACTCGATGGTATATTCCGTCTTTTTCCTCTCTCCATATTCGATTTCTTCGTTTCATTTTTCATCTATCCTAAGACTTTTGCTAAAAGCGGTTAATGGTTTCTGTGTAATATTCCTAGCACAATCAAGAATGTGCTTACCTAGCTTAGAGTCTACACAATTTTTGTATAGTTTGTCTCTTCTTAGCCCATTTAATTCATAGTTTGATATATCAAATCCGGTTCGTTTTATCCAGTATTCCTGGGTAGCTCCTACGATACCAATTTTAGTAGAAGGAACCGACTTATCTGTAATGAAAAAGTTGGACCAAAAATAGTGCCTTCCAACAAGTTGAGGTTTTATTAATGGATCATACCAAGATACAACGTTTTCCACACAGTATAATCCTTTAAAATAACCTTGTAATAATAATATTTCCTGGTATAATTTCATATCAGGGTATATTGCTTCATTCTGTCCTTTCCCTACGGAGAATGTTCTTCTCATTTTACTGTGTGAAGGACATGGAGGGCTGGCCCATATAAAATCATAATCCTTGTAGTTCTCGAGTAAATATTGATGTGCGTCTGTGACAATCATCCGATCGGAGGGAAAAAGATCCTGATAGATTCCGGCTATAATTGGATCAAGTTCAACGGCTGTAACCTCTACATTATCCCATAATTTCCGGTTCCCCCCAATTCCGGCATAAAGATTAAGCACCTTCATTGTCCAAGCATCCGTTTACTTTGCTTGTTAATGGATATTCTGTCAAGGTAAGTTTGTTTATTCGTTGAAGCCTCATTACCATGAACTTCCCATCCTTGAAAAGTATCCCTGGCAAATAACTCTAGTTTAGTTTTATCAGGATACCACTCATCTATGAGCCTCCTTATTGAGTCTGGTTTTTTACTATGACGGCCTCTTGTTTCCCGATAAATTGACCTTATGCGTTTACTTTGAGGGGGGCAACTAACATCACCTTTAACACCAACCAATAAAATTTCATGCTGACATCTAAACCAGTAACCCATACCCATTTTCTTTTTATCCCATACCATATGGGATTTATAGGTAAACCCCCAAGCAGATAAAACACCTAAAGCCTGTTCAATCAAAGGGGCAGGAGACCATAAATATAAGATACAATCCTCAGCCGATGGGACACCCATGTTTTTTATGTCCTCTAATGCCATAGTTGGGTAATGGTTTTCTATTCTACGGTTGGGTGGAACCGTGTTATCATCATATCTCCACGGTGGATCAGCGTAAATAATATCATATTCCATTATGATTTTATCCTAAGTTTGGTTTCTTCTACGGCTATATATCGCATTGGTGCAGATCCAGCTTCTTGTTTTTCAGAATCCACATACACAAGAACACCCATAGCAATCAGTTTTTGGAGTTGCTTATGCTGAATCCCTAATCGATTCATGATTCTGTTCACTTGCATAGGCTTGGTGATTTTAAGTCGTGCCTCGACAGCGATTTCTTTCAAGTGCCTATATCTTCTTTTAGTTGTAACTTGACCCATCAATCTAGCCTCTTTTTGTGTTTATCTTGGGTCGTTTTCTCTCTAGATACAAGTATCATAGTATGAAGGTAGCATCTATGTTCTGGATTCACATCTTCTCCATCATGAACCATTTGACATTTAACTCTGAGATACACTGGTTCAAAACATTCCTTATCCTCTATAAAGTAACAAGGACGTATCGGTTTATTACAGTGAGGACAACGGCCTGTCATTTTTCTTTCGTCCTTAAAGTATCTGAGTTAACGGTTATCCCGCATTCGGGGCAAGTGTCAGTCTCAGCCGATGGATCGCTTAGAAGATTCCACTTCTCACCACAACGAGAACAAGTAAACTGTGTGTTTTCTACCTCTGGACAAGAAGCACAATCCTTATGAAGAATACAAGGCTTCCCCGTTTTCTGGCAGTATTTTTCAGCTTGAAGTTTAATCATTTTGATTTTGTCCTTAACCCTTTAGATTTAATGGTTGACAACGGAACCGAGGGATGTTTTTTCGCGTCCTTTAGTGCTTGTATCAGAGACAGAAATGATTCTGTTTCCCAGAACTCAAATTCATAACACCACCGTTCCATCCACACGGGATTCATTTTGAAGTATAACAGCTCATATTCATTGGGTCCATATCCTCCCTCTGCGTCTGCATCGGTTACTGTAATTTCCTGCCCTGGATCCTCTAGCCACTTACGAATGATTAGAATACGGCCTCTTGGATCTCCTTTCTTACCTCGTCCTGGTTGAACCGCGTAGGTTTGACCTACATTGTACTTGTCACTGTTTCTCCTTGTCTGAGTCTTTGACCCGTCTACGATTTGATCAATATGACCCGGGAACGCGAAAATCATTCCTTGTCACTCCTAAGAGATGTGGAATCTCGGGTTGACCAGATGTAAATTAACCCCGATGGTCCAGCGATAATATGTTGTGGAGCGTCACCGTGACACGGATAGAAGGGACATGCTGGACAATCCCGGGTTTCGCAGAATTCCAACCATTCATCTGTTATCTGGCTTGATTGATATAACGCATTGACAAGCTCAGGATTATGCTCGTATATTTCAGTGGCTAGTCTATGAGCTGCTTCACTCATTTAGTACATCCCCTTTACTTTGTCAAGTTCTGCCTGTACTTCAACGAGGCGTTTCCTGTGTGGTCCAGTAGGTGACATGTTACCTACCCAATCATCAAGCCATTCCGCATATTCGCTTAGAATGAACTCCTTGAACATATTTTCATCAAGTTCTTTAATCCAACTCATTGTTTTTCCGTCCTTAAAGCGGCGCAATCTTGGGATATTTTTCCGGTTTCATGTAACCAACTGAACGCAAGGAAAGCCGTAGCGTCAAGAGCCTCACCAGGGTTACGGTGTTTTGTCACTGGTCTTTGAAGGGCCACCTTGGTTTCACTCAGGTAATCATCGGCTCGTTTACTGGCCATCTTAGCCAGCATTTCCCTATACTTTGGGTCTTTGAATGTGTACCCCTTTTCAGGAACGTGCCGAGCCACTTCCTTGATTACTGCTTCAAAGAATGGTAATAGATCATGAGCTACCTTTGAAGCGTCTGTTTCATCTGCAAATGCAATTAAGTAATCCATTTTACCTAACTCCACCGTTGTTAATGGATAACTGGTAATTTTTCTCCAATGTGTAAGCATTGAGAACAGTATTCATAAGTTCATCCTCTGGTAAGGGTTCAAATAATGGATTAAGTGTAGGATAATCTTTTATGTTGAACTCTTTACATGGTCGATCAGTTCTGAAATCCTTTGGGTCATAGTTCTCTGGGTTCCAGATGAGCTGGTCTTGAGTCATCCAGGGCATCCATTTACGCATTGTTGATGTTCTACTACATTTCTCCCATGATCTCGTCTGTGTTCCTTGGGTACACCAGTAACCCCCGATCTCTCCGTTTTTAGAGTATGGGGATTGTTCATCTGATCTGATTCTTCCGTTAGGACACTGCATACAATAGGGTCTGAATTTTCTTGTTGTGACTCCAGTTTTCTTATGTAACCCGTTATTCACCGTTTATTCACCAACTCTATGACCTCTTTTCCTGATTGTCTAAGGATAATTGGTAATTCTGACCCCAAACATAGGCTTGGTAAACAAGAGTTGAGATAGTAACAGATCTATTACCTGCTTTTTTTGATGCTTCGATATAATCGAAAAACTCTTTTACCAAGTATGTGTGTCCCTTAATCTTGATGTCGTTCATACCAAATGCTATTGATGTTGAGGCCATGTTTTCTATGATTTTATTATGTCCGATTTTTTTCATTGTCATTTGTTTTACCTCTTTTCCGTGTAATCTTGGGTCATTTTAATAGACCTCTTGTTTGACAATGGATAATATGTTGTCTGCGAATTTCAGGAAACTAGCCCTGGTGTATAACTCGAATCCTGGTTTGTTCAAGTTGTGATAATCCCTAGTTAGTTCAACATAGGCCACGATCTCGCGTAGAAGATCCTCAGTTGTCATGGTGTCCGTTCTTTCAGGAACAAACTTTATTTTGTTTATAATTTTCATTCTTTTGACCTCTTTTCATGGGTAAGAATGGATACTAACTCTTGTCCAATAATCTCAGGTTTAGCAGTATCAGGGACACTCTCAATGTAACTAAGAGCCTCCTTGTTATTCGCAATAATGTTGATCAAATTGGCTGCTGATCTGTTAGACATCACCCTTAACGCCTTTTGTAGTTCCCCGATCTCGGTTACTGTACCTGAGATCTCAGTCCGGTACTTGACATTCTCCCAATTACCTGATCCTTGTCTGATAATGTAGTGGGCTGAGTAATCATGAACCCATTTAGGAGGATTGTTCTCACTGTCCTTTGTTGCTTCCTTCCACTCTACCTCACTAGGAGAAACTAACGCCCAGCAATCAGGACATAAGAAAAGATTTGATTCATCTTCGTTGTCGCTAGTAAGTAATTCTTCGTCACAGTCTGCACAGTAGGCCACCTCATCTTCACGATCACCGTAATAGATTTGATGATAGAAGATAGCACCAGGTATCCCTTTCATTGTGTTTCCTCCGGTATCCTCTTTTCAGATGTGTTTTGGGTTGGTTTTGCTAGAATCTTTTGAAGTTCTGGATCTAGATCCTCGATCTTTCCACCATGAATCTTGAACCGTATATACTCCTTGATTGTTATGTCCTTCATTCTTCATCTATCCTTAGTTTTGTTTTTACTCTACAATGTTGGAACCCATCTAGATGTCTCCATCTAGGGGTTGTTCCGGGTTGGAGTTTACGTATAACCGTAACCTTAGCTCTAGCAGTAGAGAGAAAGACTGGTCTTCCACAACATTCACAAATGGAAATTTTTAGTATTTCTATTGGATCTGTAAATTGTGGCAACTGTACTTTACCTTTTTTCATTTTTCATTTATCCTTAGTTTTGCCTCATCTGCGGTGAGTTTATCCAAGATAGCGGCTCTTAACCAGCTACTTCTGTTATAGTAATCTTTGTTTTCGTTGATTAGTAAATCTATTCTGGTGATTTGATCTTTTAACATTCTCAGTCCTATTGTCTGAGTCTGTTTTACAACATTTGTTACCATGTTTACAACAATTGTTATGTAAACTATTTAAGGTAATTGTTACTACTTTTAGTAGTAACTAACAGCATTTTATTAGACTCCGCAAACCACTATGATTTGATATTGGTAAATTACCAACACCATCCCCAAATACTAGGAAAGGAACCTCAACATTCTCAGGGTTAAACCTGTTTCCCTTATGACCATATTCCCCATGTTCACCAAATTCTTCCCCATGATCGCTGGTGAATATCACCGTGTTTCTAGTGTAATCAACTGTTTTCAGATACGTTATAAGGTTCCAGAACATCCAAGCAGATTCTAGTCTGTAGAGCTCATACCATTCCTTTACCTCTTCTTCCTTTGGCGTATAGTATCCCCTGACCGCGCTCATCTGGTTACGATTAGATTCAATTATTTTGTTTAACGATGTGTCTGTCATTGGTGGATAATATGGTGTATGTGGATCCATAAGGTGAAGCCAAACAAACAGAGGCTTAGTTGATTCAACTCTGTTCATGGTTTCAAGGTTTTCTGTTATCCTTGCGTATGGTAGATAGTTTTTCTGTTTGCTTCGTAGATAACTGTAGATACTGTTTGGGAGATACCTAGTTAACCGGTTGAATCGTTTAAGTTTCTTATATGAATCGGATTTATGACCCAAATCAATGGTTTGATCAAATGGACCCTTGAAACGGTCAACAACTGGGTTACTATGAATCAACACCGTATGGTATCCCTTCTTCTTCAAGTCGCTAGGAATACTCATACCAGGACTGAATAGTTCCATTCCTGACAGCATCCAAGGTAAACTAAGATCGGTGCAACTGTTACAGGCTTTTACATTGTATTCTTTCATAGGAAGCGACTCTGGGAATACTACGATCTCTTTGAATGTGTCCAATCTGAGACTATCAGCCACAATTATGATTATGTTCTTCATTGTTGATTCTCCAATACTTGGTCGATGATTAGGTGAGCCCGTTCAATTACACTAGGCCAACTGTAAATTCTAGCTCGTTCCCTGTTTTCTGATCCAACCTTATAAGCTAATTCAGGGTTTTCTTTTAGCTTGGTTAACAAGTGAATAATTTTTGATCTTGCGTTTTTGTTTAAAGAAAACATCCAATCAGGGTGAACAAGTGTATCATTATGCCCCACATTAGTACAGATAATAGGTAATCCACATGCCGCTGCTTCAGTTATTACCCGGCATGATCCTTCGTGGCTGCTTGGGTGTACTAATGCGTTTATCTTATGATAGAACCGTTTAGGCATGTCATTATGTGGAATATAGTTGTCTTTCGTAGCCCAAACCATAGGGAATGGCAAAGTATTGATTATATCAACGTTTTTCATGTTTTTCTTAGAATCCCCAGCCCACCCGAGGGAAAAAGTCTCTGGAGTAGGGTGAGGTGTGAACCATGAGGGATCAACCCCACTTGATAACGTGTGAGATTTGGATTTGTATTGAGATGCTTGTTCGGTTAATCTTTGGTTGCTTGTATGAATGGCATCAAAAAATCTTAGATAATGTCTAGCTGCGTCAAATCCTACTTCGCCTCTAACACCTCCAATTAAAGGAGGATGTACTTTAAGCAAGGTTTTAACGAGGTTTGCCCGTCCAGGGATTCCTTTTAGAAGGTTTGCTACATTATGAACCCAGATTAAATCGTATTCGTTAAGGTTGTTTAACGTATATTCAACAGTCACTTCATTTGGGGAGTATTTCTGGAATGCGTCAGCGAAGAACTCAGCTCCCCATTTAGGTTCATTGGTGACTCTTTTTGTTCCAAGGTTTGGGATAAAACATATTTTCATTTTCTAGTCTCTCCATACGTCAACTCTTACCAAGTGAGGCCACAACGGGAACGGAATCAACGGGTGAAACATTCCCCGTTTTATACTCTGGACCTCAAAGTTTCTAGTTCCTAATATCTTGGGAATAGCTTTTCTCCATGTTTCAGCGTCAAAGTTGCTGATATGAACCTTGCTTCTTTTCAGATGGGGAAAAGTAAGCCAAAGCCGGTTCGGTGTAACTATTGTTAAATGTCCACCTGTGACCCTCCAAAGCTCTTTTACCAGTTTTCTCCAATCCTCTATATGTTCAGCTAAGTGCCAACAGTGAACCCTCGGGAACTGTCTATCAGTGAACATGTGCATGTCGAGGGCATCAGCGTTTGTGAATCCTGGTATTTCATCAGTTTTAAGCATTGGACCCTTGCCTTTACGCCTATGAATTGACTTCATTTCAACCAGATCCACGTTAACATCACCCCTCGGGTTCAATCCACAAGCTACATCCAAAACGCTCAAAAGCGGTTCCTCCATGTCTTGATTTTAGCTTTAAGCAAAGCGTAACTTAGTTGATAATAGGACCAGTTTTCTCCAACCCCGATGCTATTAATCAGATATTTGTTTTGTTTGTTCGTATTCAATGTTCTACCCCCAATCCGAGAAAGATCATACCCAGCATCTTTCACCAGTTTTACATATTGAGAATTATTATATGGGTACGCGAATGCGTACACATCTTTCCCGGTTAAACCCTCGATAAAATGTTTTGAATCCTTTAACTCAGCCAAAAACTCATCAGCGTTAAGAGCTGATGCCTGGCTATGAGTTACCCCATGAGACTGAAAGTTAACAACCCCAGACATTTTAATGATCTCGTCATTATTCAACATGACTCTCGATGATGTTTTTTTATGTCTAGTTCCTGGTGAGTCGAGAGTTCCAGTGTATCCAGTTGCCAAGAAAATTGTTACCGGAACATCCTTCTCCTTTATAATGGGAAGCAAATCAAAGTTAGATCTCCAACCATCATCGAAGGTGATAAAACATGGGTTGTCTGGAAGCGGAGTATTGTTTATGTAATGATCTCTTAGAAGGGACAGGTCACAGAGATTATACACGTTTTTCAGGTAAATAATGTGTTCATGAAACAACTCTGGGGTTATCTCATGGTAGTTTAACACTGTATAGTAAGGTGCATCAGATGAACCTCTCCACAAGTCAGCTATATGATTAGGCAACCATTTCATGATTCGGTAGTTAAGTCTGGTGAAAATGCTACGTTTTTGTGCTTCTTGGTCATATGATCCGGTAGACATTCGCCTTTTGAAGGCGGTAATATGTGGTTTACGTTGTGACCCCCCTCCTAGATCCAGATAATCATATTCTTGAGTATCTTGGAAAGTTTCAACGATTTTCCATAACAGAAAAGCGTTCCCTTGTAACTGTTTCCAGTTAGGATCATTCCCAGAGTATTTGTAGACAATTTTTAGCTTCTCCGGGTTCAAAGTCACCGCTACGGCTGAAACTGGAACATCGTTAAACAATGCAACCAAAATCAACATATCCTCTGGCTGTCTCAATGGAAGATAAGAAGGATTCCAGTGAAGGTTCCTTAACTCATCTAGGGTTCCTGGTCGATAATCCAACCATTTTTCCCCTTTCTTGATCGCGTTCCTTGCCTTCTTATTCAGCATCGACAAAGGCGAATTTAACGTAATAATATAACCTTTCTTCATCGTGGTTTCCTCGCTACGTAATAACGCCACCCCTTCCCGTCTGGATGATAATATTTAGGGTCAACAAACCCACAAGCTCTAAGCGTGTTAAGATTACGTCCAACAGACCCATAGTAAGTGATTAATTCACCATACACCGCTTTTTCCTTGAAATAGAAGCCCTCAACATGTCTTGGTCTACGCCTCCAATTTCGCTTCCGGTTATGAGTCGCAGATAAATCATGGCTACTGAAAATAAAGATGCCCCCAGGAACAAGAACCCTGAAAATCTCCATAATAGCCTTTACCCGTTCACCCTCTGGATAAATATAATCAAGGCCATTGAAACTGAACAAGATCACATCAAATAGGTTTGATTTAAAGTCTAGGCTTGTCGCGGTCCCTACCTCAAACCAAATACCAGGATGTAATTCCTTAGCTTTAGAGATCATCTTAGGGCTAATATCAACCCCAAAAACAGTATGCCCCATCTCATCAAGAGGCTTAGTGGTTCTTCCGGTCCCGCATCCAAGATCCAGAATATGAAGGGATTTATCTGAAAGATATTCCTCAAATATCTGTTTCTCGATAGGAAATAACTCAGTTTTCTTGGTGTAAACCTCAACCGCTTTCTTACTATCAAATGAAAGACTCATTTTACCACTTGTCCTTGACTCATAACCCAAGCTCCAATCACCGCAATTACCTTACTGAACATAACTAACCCAATCCCGAACATGGTTTTAGGGGTTAAAATCAGTTCATTCAACACCCGTGAAATGTTGAAGATAGCAACTGGTAACATAATAAACTGCACCACCGCGCCAACCATAACCCGAGCTGTGTAGCTTTGACCAGCATTTAATGAACTCATCCACACACCAAGAGGGAACGTGGCGAAGGTAAACACAGCAATTCCAGTAACTAAAACGAGTTGTGATATTGATAACCCAGATAGGAAATTCCAGTTAAAAAACCGTCTTAACCCTATTTCCTCGCCCGATATACCACGAATCACCCAACGGCTATACGTGGATTTAACTTCCGCTAATAGTTGCTGTATCAAAATAATTACAGCCACCTTAACTAGAATATTCTCGAACCTAATCATCGTCTGCACTCCAAATATAGATTACCTCATACTCTGGTTCAATTTTGAATACACTGATAAGTTCAGTTGCTAGATTGCTGTTTTGACCGCCCCGTTTAAAGTTAAACCTATACGTTGAATCAAGTTCCAGGTCTAAATCCTCTTGAATAATCAGTTTCCCTTTTCCATATGTTAAAATATAGAAGTTTCCGTTAGGATTCTCCCAAACATCAAATATTTTTGCCTCTAAAACCTCCAGTTCTGGGTTAAAATATTGATATACGGCATTTGTAAAGACAATTATCACCAGTAACAAGCCAAATGTTACCGCAATTTTTTCTTTTTTATTCATTCGTTTTTTCTCCCGTTTTTTTCGCGATTATGAGTTTACCATTCCACGACCCCGTAAGAGCCCTTCGAGCCACATCAAAAGGAACTAGGCTTCTCGGGAGACTAAGGTAATTAACGACCTTGGTTTTAAACCCGTAATCCTCAAATTCATCTCTGGTCCAACCAGATATATGATATTGGCTTTTCATGTAACCTTCAGGAGTAGTTATTATCGATATGTCTTCTTTTACCAAGTTCTCAAGAAGCCTATGCCCGGATTCTTTAGATAAGTGTTCTATTACCTCTACGCATACCTTTACATCATAACTGGGGATGTTCTGGTTTTGCTCTAGGTCTTGAACCCATAAATGATCATACACGGACCCTGGTATTCTATTCAAATATTCCACGTTTTTATCAAGCCCAGATAAGGTGAATGTGTTTCCTTTTCTGGTTTTCAGTCTGTACCCGAAGTCACCTAATCCACAGCCTATATCTAATATGGTTTTTCCGGTTATGTTGGGTAATGTTTCTATGATTCGTTTATGATTGTTTGGTGGGCTAAAGTTAATGTGGCTAAAAACATTCATATATTTCAACTCCGTTTATAATTGTTTTATGCAAGAACTCAATATATTTTTGAAGATATTGAATATGATCAATGTGCCATATTGGGTAAGTGTCTGATTGTTTTAGAAGTATCTGGTTTCCGTTTACCCATTTTGTATCATAATGCCATGTGTAACTGGGTTGATTTAGCGGTGGATCCCAAGTTCTCTTTCTGTTCATGTTTTTAAAGTCCTCTCCTATATGAGAATGAAGCCGAACATCTACCTCACTAGCCCTCAAAACATCCAAGATTTCAGGGTATTTCTCCGCAACATCATCCTTT
>Ga0222685_1000370_pt1 | contig 10890 bp, 19 predicted proteins | sample AntAcemetage1077_FD_179836 | JGI IMG/M metagenome (GOLD analysis project Ga0222685, IMG submission 179836) | Saline water microbial communities from Ace Lake, Antarctica - #1077 | ecosystem: Environmental > Aquatic > Non-marine Saline and Alkaline > Saline | place: Antarctica: Ace Lake...
TTAAAGCGGGTCAAGGCAGGCGAAAAGATCGTGCTCTAACCAGTCACTGCGATGGACTCGCGGACTCGCCTTCGAGTTTAGCGTTCATTTGCAACCAGTCGTCTATTGCCATTTGCTTAGAACCCCATGGGCAGGTTCGATTGTGACATATTGAGCACCCCACGCGCCACTTGCTGTCGGGCCATAGCCTAACGTTGCCTTTACCCCACCCAGCTTCTTCTGGTCGCATACGCTTGCACTCAGAACATGTCACTTGATTCAATTTCGTTTCACTCATGATTCAGTTCCTCGTTAGATTTAATCTGCGTATCAACTACCTCGTAAAACCTTGATTCAATTCCAGTTTCGAGGTCATTGCAGTATTTTGCTTGCGCCTCCGCTTCAGCCTTATCCTCAAAACGCCAAGCCCCCCGTTTTGTCACCAAGAAGTCACCTGACTTTGCAAGCCACTTAGAGCCTGGGTTCGACCCTGCCATAAAAAAAGAAACCTCAATTACATAAGGTTTTTTTATGCCTCTTTGAGTTGCGCCATTTTTTCGAGATGCCTCGGATTTTTTGATTGTTTTAGCCTTGCCGCCTTTGCGGCCTAATTGTTGAGCTGCTTTATTTTTCATATTAAAATCCTTTTTTTACTTTATTAAAATAGACGTAAGTGGATTCGCCCAAGTTTTGAACCTCAGTTATTACATTTATAAAAAGAGAGTGCATATCTAAAAAGGGCGCCGACACTGTCACTCGGTCTCCCTCGGAATAATTGCCATTTGCGCCATCCACACGGATTGCAATATAGCTGTTAGCTTCGTTTGTTATTGTGCCTTTTATTGTTACCATACTTAAAACAATACCCTATGCGCTTAGGTTGTCAAGGCATTTGTCGATAATAAATAAAATAAATCTAACAAAGCGTATATCACAACGCCGAAGACGGCACGTGATTACTTTTCGTTCTCTTTAAATTCTGGAGCGCTTTACCATCGCCGTAAATTGCTCGCTTTGGCTCTTTCCCTTGGCCTCACAGAGCTTTCGGAATCGTTTTGTTGTTTCCGGTTCCACTCGTAGAGTTAGCGCATCTCGCGCCTCTGAGCGAGGCTTTCGCCCCGCTCCTTTTCGCTTTCCCCGTGGCTCATGCTACTTTTTCCATCTGGCTCCAGCTTTCGCAGGTTAAGTTTAGTGTTTGGAACTCATCTCCAATCTGTTTGAATGCTATCCCCACAAGGGCTTTCGTTCCGTTGGCGATTGGAATCAATATTTCACCGATTTTCATGAAAGTGATTTTTGTGCTTAGTTGAGGAAGGTCGTATTCCGATTTTGCGATGAACGCCGCGTGTTCTGCGTCTTTCGCAAGGGTGCCATCTTCGAACTCAGGATTGATTTTACTGAAAGCGTTTAAGGTGCGAATTGAGATTTGATCGAGTGCTGTTTTCTTTGTCATATAATTATGATACGCCTATTTTGATTAAGCGCAAGCGGTTATTCAAATAAAAGTGCATTTATTTTCTGGGGACGCTCGGAGAGAACACGGCGCTGATGCCAATCCTACGGATGCCATGTCTTAATCGTTCGTAGGAATTAAATGAGCGTAAGCTCTATCCCATTTTTCCATTTCGTCGGCTATGTTGATTTCGTCTCGCGCGGCCTCGCCTAAACAGTCACGACAGTCGGTTAGTGCGTGACGAATCTCGATTAGTTCCAACTCAATAGCCCGAGACTCGTTCAGAAGGTCGGCCATGCGAGCGGATAGCGAACCAGGCGGATCTGCACAATGGATATTCGCGTCAGATTGCTTGATACCTCCAGGGCCTCTGATCATCATCAGTGATTCTAAGTGTGTGGGCGTATTTTTCATATCCATGTCAGTCCTATTTGTTGCCCGAGCCGCTCCGCGCCTCAGCGCGGGGGTTCTAATTAAAATACCAATCGCGATTAGGTAGCGTCCGACACGCCCACTTCATCAGCCTTTCGGCAGTTTTGGGCGACGGTATCGCGAGAATCCAACACATCGCCAGCGTCAACAATTCGACGAAGGCCAGCGGCAGGATTAACAGTATTTTTAGCAATTTGAGTATTATCATAGTCTTAGTGTTTTCGTAATTAGAACCAGACGGATCTGCTCAACTCGGCAGACCTCGCGGCAGTCCTATTTGTTACACCCAAGAAAAAGATCCCCTTGAGCGAGTTCGTTGGTGATTCGAGCCTTGGCGGCTTCGTAGTGCGCGGCGTCCAGTTCGATCCCGATTGCGCGGCGTCCAGTGCGGATGGCTGCGATGATCGTAGAGCCGCTGCCCATATATGGATCGAGCACCGTGGCCCCTTCCGGCACTTTTGCCTTGTCCATGCACCAGGCCATGAGAGGCACTGGCTTTTGCGTCGGGTGGATTCGTGTCATCGTCTCGCCATTGAGCGAGAGGTCACGTTTGCAATAGACGCCGTGGCCTCCCTTCATCCATGCAAGCTCGGCGTCGCTCAGGAACGATCCAAAGGCTTCATCATGGCGCTTGATCCACGTCAATACGGTTCCGACTGGCAGGCGTTCCGCGAAGTGGTGCATTCCCCACAGGACACATTTCGGATAGGTCAGCCACGGTGCGGGGTCGAACGGTTTGTCGTCTCCCACGATTCCTTTTCCGTAGTCCCGCCCCCGTCCAGAGTTAGCTGAACGGTGGCCGGATTCCCCGCCGGTGAACCGTTGCAGATTGGTATCCCAGTCCATGCCGTAAGGCGGATCGGAGATCACCGCGTCCACGCTTTCCAGTAGCGGAGCAATGGTCAGAGAGTCCCCGTGATACAACGTCACCCGGCCACACGAAGAGGTGTAACAAGAGTCTGATCCCAACGGGGACTCGCTCTCTTCTCGGAGTTTAGGGGTAGTTATCATGATTTTTCTGGTGGCGGAGTTGCGCCGCCGTCCCCGTGGGATAGACAGACGTTCAGCTTCATAAAAACCAGCCAATGGGTTTTCGCAGTTTTGCCGCAGCGTTGACCGATCAGCGGCCGCTCAGGCGTTAATTTTAAAATCTCGCTCACAGGGATTTCGTGCTCGTTCCATTTAAAAATCAGCGTCCCTTCGTTTTTTAGCACCCGGAAGCACTCCGAGAATCCAGCACGTATCATGTCCTTCCAGTCTGTCGGTAGCTTTCCGTATTTCTTAGCCTGCCATCCTTTCTCGCCCGCACGTAGCAAGTGCGGCGGATCGAATACGACCATCGCGAAACTTCCGTCAGGCCACGGCAGAGCGGTGAAGTCGGCCAGCACGTCGGGATTGACTGTCAGCGTCCGGCGACCGCCTTTGCTGGACTTGTCTTTGAGTTCGTGCGTTTCCCTTCGCTTGTCAGCAAAAACCGCGCGATCATCTTGGCGGTCGAACCAAAACATTCGAGACCCGCAGCAGGCATCCAGCACCGGGGCTGAACCAAGCGGATCCGCCAATTCATTACGTTCGTTCCTCACTTCATTCATGGTTGTCCTTAGCGTTCTACGAGTGAATGCGAGTTCACCCGATTTTGTTTATTTGGTATCAGTGGACTCGCATCCACTCTCTTCTATGTTCTACCGATACAGCATTGCTACTGCCTCGCCAATTTGACCTAGCGAAGCCGTCACCTTAATTACGAATGTTGGGGAGATTGCTTTAATCTCATACTGGAACATGAAGTCATCATTTATTCCGTATAGAGTTTCTGCTGAGTTTCGCGCCCGTTTCACCATAGCGATTGCGCCCGTTTCACTCGATACCATTACTGGCGTTGTCACTGTGTTTATCGTCTTCATTATATTAGTTTTCTGTTTGGTTTATTGTGAGTTATCAGAAATAGAATGCGGAATCTTAAACTCCTCTCCGAAGCATACAAGTTCGCATTCGTCATCGAGGTCAGGTCGGAATTGCGAAACCAAGAAGTCATCCTCATGCCATCTTCGACCCGCCTCGATTGCGGCCTCCTTGCTGTTGTAATATCCGCGCCAGCCCGTCTCGTAGTATTCTTCACACCCGTGAGCCCACTGATAACCAAGCACTGCACCCAATGCCGAGATCGCGGGTTGTTTGGCAGTCGTGGACTCCGTTGATTTATTTTGGTCTGTCATATTATTTGCCGCTACCTTCGGCATCGGTGAGTTTTGAGTTAGATGAAGTTCCCTTCGTTTTAGCGTTGATGTCGTCGCGTATTGAACTCTTCAGGCTCTGATAGCGCGTTTCCGTGCGGGTGCTGGCTAATTTCTCGCCGGGGACGCCTTGGGCTTCGAGGTCGTCGCATACCTCGTCGCGTAGTCGCTGCCAGTTGGGTGGATCGGATGGGGCGTGGCTGTAGGAGGGCTTTGAAACGTCGATCGCTTCGTCTTCCCATCGTCGGGCTGTTATCCAGCCTTGCGCGTATTTTGGCGTTTGTCCTTCCGCCATGAGCTTAGGCCGTTCGATTGCGACTTGCTCAGCGGCTTTGCATATCCTCGAAACAAGCGCATTGGTGAGTTCGGGGATGCTAAGCCATGAGTCGGCGGCGTCAGCTTTTCCTTTCGGGTAAGCAAAGCATTTCCAGAAAACCTCAAATGCCGCCAGTCGCTTCCCTGTCAGCTTCTTTTTCAACTTTGTGATGTAAACCTTCTCCGCATCGCCAGATGCGGGTATACGTACAGGTTTAATTACCTTACCTTTAATTACCTTACCTTTAATTACCTTACCTTTCTTTACCTTAGCTAGCCCACTGGGTTCTTGCTGGGGTTTAGGTGGGTTATCGGGGTGGGTTCCCTCATGGGTTCCCTGCTGGGGTTGTTTAAACTTATTTGGGAGTCTCCCGCCTCGACTTCCGTTCCTTCTCGCAACTTCTGCAAGTTGTTCTTGTTTATGGTTATAGTCCGGTAAGATGAGGTCGTCACCCTCCCATTCCCATAGCTCGGAGTCCATGTCAATTTCTGATCGCGTAATGCCGATAACTTGCTGGCACTTGCGGTCTGTCCACAACCTCACGCCAACCACTCGACCACCGTTTTCTTGCCCTACGCAGTAAACATGCAGTGAAACACAAGACGACCGCACGGTAGGCTCGCTACCAAGATAGCGATCAGAATTAAAGAACCGCAGGGGTAAATTTAGGTACTGGCTCATAATACAAAAAAATGACCCACAATCGAAGGAACCGAAAATTCGCGCAAAGCCGCGTATTCCTCCAAAAGTGGGTCAAAAGTTGTGATTATTGAATTCATCTTTGATTTACAGGCTTTTCGGGGCCTCTGTTACTGATCGAACGGAACAACATCGGCGGAGTCAACACAATCAGTTGCAATCGGCTGATCTGTCTCCACTGGATCAAAATGGGTGTCTGTGTAGGAGACAAGCTCTTGAGGCGGTAGGGGGATGGCCTGATCGACAGGGCGCCACAGGTGCAGCGTGCCGTCATGCGCTGATGCACTCTGCGATTCGTCGGGGTGAAACTGGAACACTGTCTCGGACTTTTTGAAAAAGAGATCCTTGATGCCCTGCATTTCCTCCCAGGTTGGGGTATAGGGCACTGTCCGGACTTTGCTACCCTGCTTGATTCGCCTGTGTCCTGATACGCTGACGTGCTCCCAACCTCGCTTGGTATCGACTAGGACTGAAACGATAGTATTCGCTCCTCCAGTGCTAAAAGAGAATGCGCCGTGACAATCCCCTTCTTTTGAGTTGAGTTCCGCGACGTTTGGATCGACGTAGCGAGCGGGTTCGATTTCTTTGAATGAGTCTTTCATGGTTTTTTCCTTGGTTGATTGTTATTTTGTTGGGTTTGATCGCGGGTTTATTTTCCCGCAGGTGTTAAATTAAGTATTTGGAGTAGCGCTGCCTTGATGCCGGGATGCTCTTCGCAGTCGATTAACTCGCCGTGTTCGCTGTGCGCTCTTAGGATTAGAGGGTGCCCGTTTTCTGACTCAACCCATTCTGCGAGGTAGAGACGGCCTCCTGACTGGATTATCTGCTCGTTGGTAATCATAGCTGAATAAGCCTCCCTATATCGATGAGTTCGAGTAGCCTCAAAAATGCCTTGTGCCCGTATCCGATTAAAACAGAAGGGCCACCGCAGTTGTACTCGGCGTAGGTACCATCGGGTCGTGCGAAGGTCAGTCTTCCGCGTAAAAACAGCATTGCTGAAGCGTTCGGCCATACATGGTCATGGAATGCTTTGGTATCAGTTCTTGCGAAGACTAAAGCTATTCCGTTGTCATGTTCGGCCATGCGTTCGAGCCAAGTCCCGAGTTGCTTGCCGCAAGGGGGGTTGCAGTAAACAAACCCCTCCCAGGTGAAGCCTAGTCCGTTTCCTGCTTCGTAAGTCATTTCGGCGGCAGTTCTCCACGGCTGCGGATCGCAAGCGCAAGGATCAAGGTCAAATTCGCCCAATCGCTTAATCAACCACTCTGGGGTGATCCAAGAGTCGGAAACTCGACCTTTACGGCGCGTGTTATTTTCTGGGGCTATGCTGCTCATCGTTCCGCATCCTCGGCATAGATGACTTCCAACTCAAGGCACTTCGCGACGGCCAGTTCCGTCTTGCAGTTTACCGACCGCTTCCACCCGGGCAGCATGTAAATCTTGTCGCAGCAAAGAAGCTGGTGGAAGCTTAGACGCATGTAAGTGGGCTGACTCGCATACCTAGCATTGTCGCTGTCGCCTCCGTAGTTTCGCCACGGGTTGATAACGTGGTAAGCCAGTTCAAGCATTTCCTCGGCTCCCGCGAAGGCGGCACGGTTATTTGCAGGCTGGTCGGAACTCGTAATAGGCCCCGCGATGTAAACGATTTCTAATTTTTGCATGATCTTTATTCTCCAATAGCGTGAAGGGCGCGTCTATATTTAGTTGATAGGCTATGGTCAGTTTTGAGCGTGTTCTCAAAATCTTTGATATAGTGATACACAAGAGTTCGGTCTCGCGACAACAAAGCTGCCACGCCAGCGGGTCGCATTCCGAAAGAATTGGTGAGGACAAAGGTAACGATCTTGCGAATGTCCACCAAGTCGGCTTTTCGGGATTTACCTCGAATGATTTGCCGAGTCACCCCGAACTCTTCGTAAATCTTGTTTAGTGCGCTGTGGTGCGTGCTCATTTATTTGAAGGTGCTGATGATTGGGTTAAAATACGCCATGCCAAGGCTGCACACTGCGGAACTTGCCCGTTTCCAATGGCTTTAAGTCGGCTCACTCTATCCGTGACGCCCGTAGCCACGCGCGGAACTCTTCCAGCGAAAGGTGTTTCATTGCCGTCCAAGATATTGGCCACCCCATTAGCCACTCGACCCACGAGGGGTTTAGCTGGCCCTTTCCTTCCTTCTGGAATGCATAATTCGGAACGTCCGTCTCCGTCCCCTTTATACTCCTGCCGCTCCTGCCTTTCCAATCCCTCGCTTGAGGAGTCGGAACTTTCTGCGGGGTCGATGTCCCACCATCCCGTGACTTCTCGCCCTTCGGTCTGGTCGGTAACCCGCGAATCAGCGGATGATTGTTCAACCCGATCTGCCCGTAGTTTGCGGTCGCTGGAATCTTCGTCGCCTCGGCTACTGTTGGCGTCGGCCAGTGGCGAATCGCCTTCTCGAACTCCCCGCCGCCCTGCCCTTGATTCGCACTCAGGCCGTAAGGCGTCGGAAAGTTCTGAGCTGGGTTGTTTTTCGCTGGCGGGTCTTGGCGACTCCAATATTCTTCGCTCGTTTCCCATCGCATCTGATCGCCCTTGCGAGTCGGAACTTGCCGAGGCTTCATTGATTCGGGGCGCGAGAGTGGCAAGTTTATTTCTTTTCGCTCCGCCTTGCTGAGTAACCCCTGCGATCGTAGGAGATCTTGGACTTCGTGCGGATTCTCGTAAATCAGCGCACCCGAGTTTGCTAAATGGGAGAGTTGAACCGAGTGCTTCCCTTTCGCACCCGCTTTCCCTAGTGTCCCGAGAGTCGCATCCATTTTGGTGGGGGTCGGTAGCGAGTATCCAGATTCGATCTCGCTTGTGAGGTGCTCCGGCGTCACACGCTCCGAGCACACACCATTTTGCATCATACCCCATCGCGGCCAAGTCTCCGAGAACGGTTCCAAGTCCCCGAGAAGTGAGCATTGGGGAGTTTTCCACAAATGCGTATCGGGGTCGCATTTCGCGAATGACGCGTGCCATCTCACCCCATAGACCGCTTCGCTCTCCGCCAATACCCTCGCCTTTCCCTGCGGCGCTAATGTCTTGGCAGGGAAATCCACCGCAGACGACGTCAACAAGTCCGCGCCAAGGCTTGCCGTCGAGTGTGCAGATGTCGTCCCAGATTGGGAAGATTGGGAAGATGCCGTCTCGCTGTCTGGCGAGTAGGACGTCGCGAGGGTATTGCTCGATTTCGCAAGCTCCGACAGGTATGTGTCCAAGCAAAATATCGGCAAGGATACCACCCCCGGCACCAGCGAAGAGATGGTAGGTTCTGAGTTTTGTGTGTGCCATGTCATTAGATTATTTGTTTTATTTTTATAGCTTTGTTTTTCTTGTGCCACTGGTGATGGCACGAGCGGCAAAGCCATCTGACCGTCAATGCTTTCAGAGAATGCCGCTGCATACGCTTAAATAGTTCATAGTGCGGTGTCCCTTCCTTTTGCTGTATGAATCAGATTGACTGCGCTGACCTTCCTTCGGTTTCGGTTGGCTCGGTAGTAGTGTAGCTGACCTGCTTTGAGTCCGTGCGTTCGTTCGTATTGGCGAATGTTAATTACAGGCGAGTCCTTAAGGGCGCACTCAGCCTCGTACCATTCGTTTACCACGGCAACGCATTGGTTTGTTTTTCTTCCTGGGCTCATCCTTTAACCTCCATGTTATTAGGAGCAGGTGTGATGACGCGCCTAGTCTGAGTCTTGCGCCCGTCAAGGCACTTGTAGAAGTTGCCCTCGGTCATCCCAAGAGGCTTAGCGATTTTGAGTAGTTCAGATAGGGTCATTGTAATTTTATATTAAGAAAAGTGAATTGCCGCCCCGCCGTAGATTTTACACCGATTCTCTCGGAGCCTTAGCGGTTTACCGCGCTGGCCAAGCAACGGAATACGGGGCAGCAAAGTTGGGCTACAGTTCGACCCGCTCCGTTAAGCCTCGAACATAGGAGATAGTGTCTTGTATTTGCGCGTTTTGTTCTAGTGATTGAGAATGTATCTCCCGAAGTTCTTCTGCTAAATCAACGAGGGTTTCCTCATCTATTTCTGTAGCAACGGGCCCTTTTCCTCCTGATCCTCCTATTTCCGGTTCTTGCCGCAACACACTGCTGATTCTGATTGATAACCCGTGGAGACATTCAGTGAGTTCACCGAGAAGTTCATAGCCCCGTTTTTGTATTTGCGCTGCACGCTCCAGTTGACTGGCGACATGGGATTGACGTTCTGGAACGCATTCTTTTGGTTTTATATTGTCCGGACTCATTATATTACTTTCGTTGATGTTATTATTGCGGAATCGGCCTAGTCGGTCGCTTCCAAGAAAAGGTCAATTCTCATTCGTTTCGTCAGCCCACCGCCACTTCTCTCTTCGCTAATTACGCTATCAAACCGTTCGGTGTATTTCTGGCCTCCTTCGCTATTTTCGATAAGGACGGTTGCGCCTCCCGGCATAGTAAGATCAACACGCATGTTGAGCTTGCGCGGAAGCACTTCGTTAAACGGGTCAGCATGAGCCTTCAGCTTATGCCACAGTTCTTCCTCTACGATGTGACGCGGGAGAGCGTATTGCTTAGCAAAATCGCCAGCGACTTGACGCACGGTGGTTTCAAATGATTCGCTCATCCTTTGTAGTCTCCCAGTCCAGTAGGTAGGTCGTTCCAGTAGCAGACTCCTGTTTTTAGGATCGGCCAAACAAACTTCCAGTGTTTGATGCGCTTCTTTGGATCTCGTTTGCGCATTACTGCGAGGGTGCTGCCGGATAGTTTTGGTTTCTTTGCCATGTAGGTGTGTTTTTTTATTAAATGGACAGAGAGCCTTGATTTTCGGGGCTTCTGTGTGGTGGTAATTCGGTTACGGTGATTTCGACTCTCGGGTTATCCTTGTCGAGTTCGCCTCCTTGGTAATGCGTCCAAAGCACAATCTCATCATTGTCGTCTTCTATCCACCCAGCTTCAACGAACGCATCCATGAACATTTTCTCGTGAATGCAGAGAACGTTTGATCTGTCTGACCTGCGCTTAGTAGGCTTCCAGTAGGTCAATGTTACCATCACCTGTGTTAAAAGCGTTGCTGGCTTCAACTGAGCCTCCATTGCTTGCTTATAAGCGACCTTTACTTGGTTATTTACAATGTAGTGCCAGTTCCGCTCGTTGTTCTTATTCAGGATCATTTTACGATCCTTCTTAGTCACACGCGGAAGATAGACTGCAAGGGGAGATATGAATTTGTATTCCATGTTATCGGTGTGCTTCTATCATTTCGTCAGCATCGTCATAAACAGGAGGGTTTAAACAGTGAGCTTAGAGATAACGGATTGAATGAACCGCGCCTGGCCGTCCTTAGTGCGCGGGTGACGCTCTGCCCATGTCTGAGCGGTTTCAATGACCATACTTGCCGTGTGTTCAGCGGCGTCGCTTATCGAGGCGGCACTGCGCTCATCTTCCGCTTTTTTATTAGCGGCGATTGCTGCATCATGATCGGCCAACTCTTTTTGAAGCTTCGCCTTCGCGTCTGCTTCATCTTTGAGTTTGGCTTCTAGGTCTGTCTTATCTTTGGCCTCCTTATCGCGGCGAACCTTATCAGCGGCGTCAAACTCGGCTTGCTTACGGTCAAACTCTTCCATCCTTCGCTTACTCTCTGCTTCACGTTCTTTGATTGCACGCTCTGCTGCTTCCTTCGCGAATTGGAGTCGAGCGTCGAAATCCTCGACAGACATTGCTGCCAATTCTTCGTAATTCGTAATGTCGTCAACTTCACGCATGGCGATTTGACG
>Ga0222685_1000371_pt1 | contig 10875 bp, 23 predicted proteins | sample AntAcemetage1077_FD_179836 | JGI IMG/M metagenome (GOLD analysis project Ga0222685, IMG submission 179836) | Saline water microbial communities from Ace Lake, Antarctica - #1077 | ecosystem: Environmental > Aquatic > Non-marine Saline and Alkaline > Saline | place: Antarctica: Ace Lake...
TTCTGTGGTGTCCTCTCTAGAAGTAGTGGTATTAATGCAAACCTGTTCTCACCAGTTATGCTTTGGATGTAATCACCAACATGTTTTATACCAGAATTTATTGAAACGGTTGAGTGATAAGATCCAGTATCTAGCTGGTAAATAAACCCCATATTGACACGTGGGATTACGAACATCAGGTTACCACGCAAGCTACACTGACCGCTATCAAGCTTCTCACATGGACACGGGATCTCTTTTATCTCACCATTGTCAGTTTTTCTCCACGCACGTTCTCCATTACCTTTACATTTTACTCCCTTTGCTCCACCATACCACTTGTATGACTGTGGAAATATTTTTGATAAATCGTTTAATGGCAGCATTATCTCCAATTTCTTAGGTTTATCACCGAACACATCGGTCACTTCGGGGGGACAGACGAAGTAATCTGTTTCTTTTGGGTACTCTTTACCGTTTTGATTTTTTACCTTAATACCCAATCTTATCTTGCCCTTTCTTGGCATGTACCGCTTGTCGCTTATCCCACAAACAGAGGTAACTTCAGGAAATCCTTTCATATTGTCTCCTTTAATTGTTGTTTTTTAATCTCATCTTGTAGTGACTTGACTTGTATTTTAAGTTTTTTATTTTCATCCTTAAGCTGTTTTTTTTGGTCTTTTCTAAGTTTTGCGTGGAGTTTAACGTGTTCACCTCTTGTCATAACTTGTAGGTTTTTAATATCATTATTTTTTCTATTTTCATCAATGTGGTGTACTATCTCTTTATCAGACAGTTTTCTACCTAAATGTTTTTCAACTACAGCCCTGTGCTGTAACATATTAAAATTATCACCACCTCTGGTAATTCTTATATATCCACCCTTGTGAACCTGCCAACCCTTACCACCACCATTAGCCTTACCTTGCTTGTGTGCGTTTAAAATGCCCTCAGATATTGTGCGTGTTTTAACTCCAGAAGCTTTAATGTGTGTTTCTACAATCCCGTTACCACGATTAAATTTTTTAGATATGTCTTTATAGCATAAACCATCCAAGTATAAACCAACCCACTGTTTCTTTATTGATGGGCATATTCTCCTGTCTCTAATCTTGCAACCAACAGAATCAAGGTATTTTTGAACTGTTGTCTTGGAACATCCAACCATTTTTCCTATTTTCTTCATATTTAAACCATCCTCGTACATCTTAACCCAAGCCATCTTCGTTGACATATTGACATGTCTACTATCTTTAACATCTACACCAATAGAACTAAGATAATTGCCAACTGGTTGTTTTGAGCACCCAGACATTTTGCCTATCTCCCTTAACGTCAAACCAGACCTATACATCTCCTTCCAAGTTTTCTTGATTTCCAACGATATAGCATTACCCATTACAACCCCCAATAAAAAAGCCGAAAAGCACGCTGGAGGGCAAAGTTCCAATCTGGGGGATTGAAAGACTCCAACGTGTCTAATCGACTATTATTACTTTTATTGATTGTCATTATATTCCTTTGCAGTGAATATGAGCAAATTATCCCACGGCTAGTTTGTTTTGTCAAGAAAAATTGTTTATCTTTATAATTTAACCCTATTAATTGACTCTTTAAATGACTCAGCAGATTCTTTGCTTATTTCAAATGATTCGCCACCGATTGTTACAGATACCCTGTCCACCTTGATGTACCAACCACCCTCACTAAGACTTCCAGACCAAACATGTCCACCTTCGTCTGCACTAATAAGTTCGTCAGTTTTTGTGAAGCTTAGACCGCCATGCTCACAACAAATAGTCTCACCATTTTTGGCTTTTGCTAATGCCTCATATCCGTTCATTGTTTCTTCTTTAACGTCCATTGTTTTCTCCTTGTTTTGCGGATATCCGCAGGTTATTGTTTGGTTTTCTTCGTCCGTATCTAAAAGATGTTTACAACCCCTACAACCGTCAACACCAACCTCACCGTCTGAACTTCTAGGACACATCCATCCACCGATTATGCTTGGCCCATAATACATAACATTACCCTCTACAATCTCCCAGTCACCACCGTTGAGATGACTACTATTGTGTTCACAGAAACAGATATCTTTGTTGCTACACATTTCAAAATAGTTTTCGCTTATTTCTTTTATCTCGTACCACACACCTTTTTTAAGACAACGTGCGAAAAGCTTGCCATTAAAACTTTTAATCCTTGCATATTGTGTCATTATATCACCTTCCTTGCTGTAACGTTTAATGTTTCAGACAAACCCTCTTTCTTCTTTTTAATCTTAACAGAAACCATAAAGTCTTTCGTGTAACCCTTTTGGGTGTTAAACGCTTCAAGTCCCTTTACTATTGGTATCTTAATCTGTTCTTTCAGCACCTTGAATTTCTTTTCCTGCGCACGGTAGGTGTCATACAATATCAAGTCTTGATTAAAATCATCGTCAATAATTTCTGAGGTCTGCAATCTTTTCTCAAAGTCTTTTTCAATCTCCGTCCAACATGTCTGGTTCCACTGGCAGTAATCACACCGCCATGACTCACCGATCACGTAGTCTCTACCGTGGAGTTTACCTTCAACTGCAAATTTCTCAACTTCCAAGAATCTGTCGGTACACAGTTCGGTTATACGGGGTAACACTACGTTAAGAATTTCCACCTCTTTATTACTGTTGGCTTTTTCGTACACAACCATTGTGTCAAGGTCTAGGTCATAATACACGAGGAACTCTACAAAGGCTGATGTGTTCTTGTTCTTGATTAGGATGGTGGCCCTGTTGATACCGTATCCTTCAAGTAGTAATCCCCTTAACCCCCAAGCGGTCTGTGTAAAGAATGATAGCGGTAAGCCACTGTCCCACCATTTCTGGAATGCAAAACAGCTTATTGCCTTGTGTTCAAAGAGATACTCTGTACCCATTAAGTTTGTTATTATGCCATCAATGTGGGTATGTAGGTGCTCAGGTGGTACCCATTCACCGCAATCTTTTTGTTCACAAGTATATCCGTCTAAGTTTACACCCTTGACAGGTATGTTCATGGTAAACTGGTTGCTGTGATGTCTGTAGCTTGTCTTGTTGATCCTCTTTATGGTATTGGCCTCTTGGTCGTTGCCGTCTTCAAACACCCCGTATGCCCTTGATGACATCCCGTGCTTTGGATAATTTTGCCTGTGATAATCCATTTGTCTTAAACATTTCTCAGGGTCAGAACTTGACGGTCTTGCGTGATACGCCTGTTCTTTTTCTTCACCCTCAATTTTTAGGCTGTCATTTACAGCTTCAGCTAACATGTTATTTCTCCGTTCCTATTATTGACAACATGTATTTTTCTATCTGAGAGAATACGTTTTCATATGTTGGGCCCTGAAAGTGTTTCTCGAACAAATTGTAGTAAATACCACACTCGTCCTCAATGTAGGTACTAGAGAACCTGTGTCGTCTAAAATAAACATCAACATACCCTTCTGGAAACATCTTGAAAGCCTTTTTACTTGCTTGGTCGTGTGTCATTGGTTTTTTTATCACAAAACATCCCCCCGTATGTGTCGTTTTTATTGATACATTTTCTAATATGGTCATCACCGAACACTCGTAAGACCCTGTAAACCAGTTTTGCCAACCACTTCTTCATTCCGTCCTTGATACAGACATCCTTAAATCTACCGTTGATGGTTATTCTGTGCTTAAGGTCAAGAAGTTTCAACATAAACAGAAGATATGGTGGGTCATGCTCAAGTGATGCCCTCATTACGGGTTGAATGTCTGGGAACCATGTGGCCCCGTCCCACATATACCCTGTTTTTAAGTGCATCCTGCCAGTTGTTTTGAGTTCAATTAACTCGTAACTTACTGATTTTCTGAGCTTTATACCAGTGTCAAAGAAATAATCCTCAAGCAGTCGGTACTTGAACAGACTTCCTTTTGGCAGAACTTCATACGTTATACCGTTGTGGCATTTTACTAAATTTTCCGTGTGCTCAAACTTATGTTTTCTCATTTACCCTCCGTTATGAACATAATCTTATTATTATTACACCATACCGTATCACGGGTCTCTATGGTTATTATCCCGTCTTTTTTACTGATTCTTAAATTGAAGTCTTTCATTTAACCTCCATTATCGTTAAGTCTTCCATGTCGAATATTATTTCTGTTTCGCAATAACCACGGCTTCCGTTAAACATAACGTCACCAAATTTGTGCATAAAATCCCACATTTGAAACCTTGTGTAACCATCCTTGTCGGCCCTGCTTTTATAATGGAGAGATGTTCGCTTTTCAAGCTCTGGGATTAATTTTAATAAGCGATTGTGTTGGTCTGCAAGACGTTGATACCCCTTATCTTTTATTTTAACGAGAACATAGTTGTTAACATTAAACGTTGCTTCCATACCAACCCCCAACTTGTACTGTCTAACATCATACTAGAATCGCAAGAAAGAGTCATCTCTCGACTCTTTTTGTATAAATCAGTAAGCTTACCGATAAACTCGTAAAACTTCTCCTTACCGTCACCCCTGAACACGAATGCACTCACCATACTAGCAACATGAATACCTTTCTTCTCAAGTCCTATAAGCCCTTGTGACGATACATTTGATCTAGCAAGACTACGACCTAGGTAGGCACGAAAAGATCGCCTAGAGGCCCAATACCGACCCGCTGACTTGGTAAACAAATCATCTGTACCACAGATAGCAACACCCATTGATATCTTATCGTCTGATTCTATTTTACAGACAGTAATTGGCCCGATACGGGTAAACTCTGTTACGGCTTTTAATCTTGACAACTCTTCAGCCTTATCTGTGATATACTTTAGTTTCTTTGAATATGCGTTATTACACATGATTTTCTCCTTAAGATTTATAATACAGTTTATTTATATCCCTATTATACCACACATTGACAAAAACTTTGCATTTTATTTTTTTACAACAGTTTATACATGGCAGAAAGTTCTACAAAGAACCGCCTTACCTTTATGCGAGGTATTCCAAGCATGATACAAGTTTTAGTGATTGAAGCTTGTGTTGGTTTTCCTGACTTGGTACAGAATATTCTGAATATTGGCTCTTTACAATAAGCTAGCATGTCAAGGAAGATAACCGTGTCTTCACTTAACTCTGATTTAATTGCATCCATAAGGCTTACACGCTCATGATAAAGAATTTCTGGCGGTGTGTGCGTCTTAGGTATATATTTATGCATCATACCGCTGTTACGTATTGTTCCGTCAAAGAAGTCTTCTCTGTTTTCGTCTGAGTTTACAAGGCTTGTGTTGATTGTTGTCATAATTTTCTCCTTTAAATTATAATGTTAGAACCATTCTTTGTTATTTTCTGACATCTTTTTGTCTCTAGTGGCGATAAGAGCCGTGATGATTTTATTTGCTAGTTCTTCGGTAAAGCAGAACATTACGTCATTTTCCAAGTCCCACCATGCGTCAACCTTAGAATAATTATCTATATCACGACCCATAAAATCTTTTCCGCTTATCATTTCCGGGAGTCTCGACCTTTCTTTAAGGTTTACGTCGTCCATGCTTAAGTTTTTGATGTGTGCTTCGTATTCATCTTTAAGCATCGTAATAAGATAAACAGCATCACCTTTATGGTTAAGTATTCCAGTCCTAACAGCCTTAAATTTGTTGATATTTCTTGTTATTCTCTTCAGTGATGTGGGTAAAGCCCCGAATTCAAATTCGGCTGAACCCATGTAGTCCATTCCCAACATACCGTCAAGAGTTGAACCTGTTGTTTCTTTCTTAAGCCTCATCGTTTGAATGAGATACGGCCTTGTGATTATTGTCATGATTTTCTCCTTAATTGGTTTATTTAAAGTAAACAAGTAAATCTTTGATAGTCTTTTTTTCTGAGCTTGACAGTCCGATTGGTTTGACACCACCATCTGTTTCACTGGTAGACCCTATCCATTCTCTGACAGAGTTGTTGTGTAGAAAGTACAGTTTATCCTTGTACTTATAGAGTATCATTACTGACCACCACTGTTTAAAAAACCGTCAACATCACCGACAAGGGTGGCAAACTTTAACGTTAGCCTTTCTCCACACTTCATACAATACAGGTGATAGTTAACATGATTAAAATCAGCGTCTTGTTGATCCACTGTGGGTGGGTGCTTCTCAACATGTAAATACTTAAAAGGATGTTTACACTTAAAGAACATTTTTACCCTCCTTTTCTTTTATAATTTTCTCAATAAGTTTTACGAAGCTTGAAATTTCTGAGATAGCGACGTGTTTTTCTATTTCACAGCAATCTAGCCTTCGTAATAAGCCTCCCATCTCACTACAGTCGTTAAGGGGGCAAGTATTTGCAGAACCCCAACAGTCGTGTACCTTGCAAAACCCGCATAGATTCCAGTATTCTCTCCTATACCCACCATACGGTGCATGGTTGTTTTTGACACGGTTTAGAATTTCCTCCCATTTGTGCAGAGATGAGTAATAGTGTTCTAAAATTTCTGACTTATTCATTTGATTCTCCTTTATTTAAAATACAGTTTTAATCCATACACCTGAGTTGTCTGCCCAATCATAAAGCTTGTCCAACACATAATCAAATTCAGGTGTTTCAGGGTCACCAATATCAAGAATCTCCTCAAATTCAAGCATTATGTCTGTTAACCAATCGTCTTTAATGTTTAGTTTGTGTACCGACTTCATGACTTCAACAATTAATTCAGCAACGGTTATCTCGCCATCCCGAGACTTAACCCACGCATCTTTTACGTCTAGTGTTTTATTCCATTTTCTCATTGTTTTCTCCTTTATTATCTGTCATTTTCCATTTAGTATAACACTGTGCTGAACAATATTGACCTGCCCACCACGTATCACCATAAACATTGGTTGACCCCATTTAATGCTATGGTTATTTCTTCTAACACCCCCATTGTAAGATAATAATCGTGATACATACATTTGCTTTTATCGCACAATTTTCCACCCTTTTCAGCCTCAAGTGTTTTGATTCTACCCAACAAAACGCCAACTATTTTTTCTGTTACATTTGAGTCGTACCCACACAACAACCCTTCTCCGTTGTTGTGACAATACTGTCTTGACGCTTGCATTAAAACCTTTTTAACCTTGTCTTCCATTGTTTCCTCCTTAACATCGTATTTACGAAGTTGATTAATGTCTAAATGTGGCAGTCAACTATGGTTAGGGTTGTATCGTCTGTCAAATCAGCTATAAACTGTTCGTAATAACTTTTGCTCCAATCGTTCGCCTCATCGTGTGTTTCACTTGAACAACCAAACCACCCCATTTCACCCTTTCCAAACCATTCTCCATTCTTAAGTACTGCATACGTACCAAAAGATGCGGACTGTGTGGCATAGTCATTTTTGTTTTTGTATCTGTCTATGAAATATTCTTTTTTATACATAGTTTTGGCAAGCTCCTTTTCTGAGTCATTTTCTGGTTTTTGCCCTTCTATATAAATTTCCCAAAACCTGACCGACCTGTTGTATTTTTCTTTATCTATTGAAAAGTCAACATCACCCTTTATGGCCTCGTCTGAAGCACCACCATCTTTGAGTTTTAACGTGCCACCCCATCTACCGCCAACCTGAAACCAGTCCCATTTTGCGTTTGGGTTGTGATAATAACCGTAATGCGTACCATCTTTATTTAGATAATTTTCAGACCAGCTGTCTTGCCATTCTTCAGCAGAGCACGTTCGGTATTTTACCCAGTAATCCTCTAATCCCATTTTAATGTCTAACTTATTTTTTTCTTTAAATTCCTCAAACATTTTTTGGAGTTCTACAGACTTAAACTCTTTTTCAAATATAGCCCTACTGTCGTGTTCCAGCTCTTCACGACTCAAATCCAACTCACAATATGGCTCTAACTGCTTTTCGGGGTTATCACCTATTACTAGCACTGTAAAATGACTCATAATGTTCTCCTTTGTTAGTGATTTTGACGTTGTTGATTAAATTTTCCATTCGTTTTTTTCACCTTCTAAAATTTCCATGTCTGAACAAATTTCTGAGATAACACTATCAAGTAAGATAGCTTGACCTGTACAGCATCTACCCCAATAGCAGTTATTCCCCCATTCAAGAACAGGTTGACCTTTTTCTGACAATTTTCTACACAAATAGTCTGTTACAATCCACCATTCATAAATTTCCACAGGCTGTTGGTCTGGGTCTTCAAAGGTTTCGTCACATGCATCACAATAATATGCTTGCTTTTCTTCATCGTAATACAATTCATCGTGACCGCATTCAGGGCATACGTCCTCGTAACAATTTTCTATGTCCTCGTATGATACAATATCATGTTTAAGAACTTCCTGCATTTCAGAGCTAAAGCAGGTTAACACTTCACGGCTGACAAATTTGTCTTTAATTTTCTGGTTGATACTGCTGTTTGAATTTTCCATGCTATTCTCCCATTCTAGTTGTTATTGATTAATTCTTTGCACTATTGCTTTAACCATTATTTCATCTTTGAATATCTCTTGTGTTACATCTTTTCCAAGGTAATCATGCGGTGTTTGCAGTTGATACGCATCTCCACACCATTGATTAAAACCGCTAGCCGATAAAGGATTTTCTGACATACCGAACACATCATTATCTATGATAACCGTGTATCTATCAAAAGTTTCTCCGCCATTGTCGTATACTTGTATGTTCATAATTTTCTCCATTGATAAGTGTTCTTTTATCTCCCATAAAGGCTGATCTGAAGTTGATATTTTGAATTTTCCGTCCCTGAATATTGACAGATTAATTTTTGTGGTTAGCGTTTCTATTGTTTTATCAAGATTGCTCATAATTTCTGTCCTTATTGATTAAAAATTTCTGTATGTTATTTTGATTATTCGTTAAACATGGTACCATCTGCTAAAAAAGTATGCTCATTAGCATCACAAGTCTCTTGTGCATGTTCATCTGTGTACAGGTATTCATATTGATTACAAGCTTGATTGTAGAAATCAGCACAAATATCCATATAATGGTATTTTACGCTATCAATTATGTTATCAATGGCAACCTCTAGCGTTGGTGTTGGATGCCCGTTTAACGGTAAATTAAGCTCATAGTTGACTTGATATCTTTCCGCATAATAATAATGATCTTTGTTTTCGGTAATTTTAACAGAAACATAATCCATAAGAATGTTCTTTAACGACTGCTTGATTTTGGGAAAGCGTTTTTCAATAAATGATTCCATGTTGAAAGAACAGGAGAAGCTTAGGCCGTCACCTTGGCAGCACGAACAAGACCACTGAAATTTCTTATCCTTAAAATAAGGGTGTTCCCCGTTTTGCTGTTCGTTAAAATCACATTCAAGTAAATATGTTTCATTTTCAGTATCTTCTCCAAAGAAGTTTCTTACCTTACCTTGAGCGTCACTTGATAGTTCTTCATATTTATACACTTGATAAGTCTTGGTTATGGTTTGCATGATTTTCTCCGTGTTATTATTATTGACTTGTATTACTGATTATATATTTTAAGTTACAAGATGTCAAGATGTTTCTTCTTTACCATTGATTATTTTTCTTAACCTTAAAATTTCTAGGGCTAACTTGTTTTTGCCATAAAAGCAGTTATCACAAGAACAGTTTATACCCGGTTTATGCATGCCTTCCTTAAATTCTTCTATTGACTCCCCGTCTTGTTTTGACATTGATAGCATGTCTTGATAATATTCGTTTCTTGGATCATATAAACATAAATTGCTGTATATTTCTTTTAATTCCATTGCTTTCTCCATAAAATCGGCGTTTGACTTATCTTTGTTTTCCGTACAACTCATATGATACATAGAACTGTGAAGGGGTTATGTTGTTGAATATAAAATCATAGTCCGGTAGTTTCTCCTGATACGCTTTTAATATTTCCTCTGGGTTGTCGTTCATCCCCTCATGAAATCCACTTTCAAACGTACCGTTAACATTTTTATATCCGAAAATTTCTAAGTCTAAAGCGTCAAAAGTGTTTACGTCTTTGGGGTTATTGATTAGCGTATCAATGTAATTTTCTGGATTTTCAAGGATGCAATCGCCACAAAGCATCACCATAATCAGCGGATATCCGGTTATGTTCTGTTAGTTGTGCTTTCGCTTCATGTATATATTGATCTCCATAACCATATTGAAATGACATGATGAAAGTTTCTACATCCGGAAATCCGAAGTTGAGCGTGATAATGCCAGAAAAATAAGAATTGCCATTTACTTTATCGAACCATTCTTTCGCTTGTATGTCTATTGTTTTAAGTCCATGAAAGGTTGCTTTATGTCTTTTCATTGGTTTAGTTCCCTTTAAGATTGTTTAAAATTTCTTGTATCAAGAAAACATGTTGATACCCCGTTTTTTTCTCTTGAATGTAGAATCATAACGTTAATTTTCTTTTCATTAATTATTTTATGAAGTTCATTCCCAGTAATTAAAGCACCTTTTGAAAATCCAAGTACAGGATAATTACCGTGATAATCATAAACACTATACACAAGCACTGATTCATTAGTCCCACCAAGGGAGTTTATAAGCCTATAACCTTTATTCTCTAATGCAGACTTATCCTGTATTTTTATAGTTTCCATTTTTTTTAGAATCACTTTCTAGTTTTATTAGAATGTTTATATTTCTAGCTTATCAATAATTGAACCTGAATTCAGTTTCAGAAATGCTTATAAGTGGTTGATTTGCTTATACTTTAGTTTTTAAGGGTTTAACCCTATTAATAATTGATGAGAGCTTTCATCACATACCATTGCATTTTGCACGACTCTAAACATTAAAGAATATAACTATAATTGACACAATAATTGCCATGACTAAAACGCCTTTTAATATCCTGTAATTAATCATTATAACTCTCCTGAATATAGTATCCATCTATC
>Ga0222685_1000378_pt1 | contig 10826 bp, 11 predicted proteins | sample AntAcemetage1077_FD_179836 | JGI IMG/M metagenome (GOLD analysis project Ga0222685, IMG submission 179836) | Saline water microbial communities from Ace Lake, Antarctica - #1077 | ecosystem: Environmental > Aquatic > Non-marine Saline and Alkaline > Saline | place: Antarctica: Ace Lake...
CAATGCTCAAGAAGATGTAATACTACTATCTGATGGTAAGAATAATGTTAAGGGAGTAACTAACGTTGACATTAGCGATTACTACACTGAGGCGAGTGCTCTTAAAAAACTCTATCAGCACAAGAGTACTAACCCGGATGAGTTTGAGTTGATATCAATTATTCGCTGGTGTGTTCTGAGTGAGTATGTGCAAAAAAATGGCGTTGAAGAGTTTTATTTTTGTGATTATGACGTGATATCATGTTTTAGCGCTGGAGGCGAGGCAAGCTACTGGGTTGGGAATGATTTCTGTTTGTCTAATCAAATTTCTGGAGGTATCTCTTTCTGGTTCAACATGGATGCTTTGGAAGATTATGTCAATCTAATGTTTGATGTTTACTCGGGAGCAGATAAAGAAGCTAGGGAATATGTCTTTGGTCATTATGAGCATTTAAAGAAGACAAATCAGCCTGGTGGAGTTTGCGATATGACCTTCTTAGCCTATATGCGAACGCTTGACAAGTACACTATCGGAGAACTTTGCGACATTAAAAAAGATTCAGTGTTTGATCCAAACATTATGATAACTGAAGGGTGGAAGGAGCACAACGGATGTAAAGACATCTACTTCCATGAGGGTATGCCGTATTGTGATGGTGATAAAGGTCCGATAAAATTCAAGGCAATTCACTGTTCTTTTCTCGGAAAACCTAAAATAAAAAGATATTGTAACGAGATATTAAAATACTGGAGATAGTGTGCCATATATAATTGTAACTGGATATCACTCTAAAGGCAACGAAAAAGAAAAGTCTGATTTTTTTAATGTGTGGTGGGACAATACAATAAACACAACAAAGGCGAATCCACCGCAGGAGATCTATGTAATAAATTCTGGTGGAAAGTTTATTGGAGAAAAAAAAGGTAAATGGATAGACTTCTCTCATAATCTTGGGCATGTAAGTGACCTTATAGAAAATAGTGTTGATGGGATTTGCGGCTGGTCAATGAGTACCATAATTGGAGCATTAATCGCATACTCTGAAAACTGTGACATGGTTTACAAAGAGCAGGACTGCCTTGCTTTTGGGGATTGGGCGAATGAACTTGGGTCTACTCTGGTGGGGGACATAATGCTTTCGACTGGCTTTAATAAAAGCTTACTCCCATTCAAAATAGAGCAAAGCCTATTTGCGATTAAGCATGAGTTTCTTCTTGATTATGTTAGGCTTTATTTAAGCTTTAAAGAAGGTGATGGGCAACTGTTACCAGAACTTAAGTGGCAACAAATAATAGATGAGATGCTTCCTGGAAAATGCGCGGATTTTGGCTTTGGGTATGGGAGAGAGCGTCCGATAAATTATGATGATAAAACTTTTTATGCTCAACAATTGACAAAAGAAGAGCTGTGTGAACTTAAGAAAAGGAAGTTAATTTGAGAACACTCGAAATTACAACGAAGATAGGGTGCTCTAACAATTGTTTGTGCTGTCCTCAAGATGTTTTGTCTAAAGCTTATGCTCAAAGCAAAGCAGAAATGACATTTGAAAACTTTTCCCTAATCTTGGCAAATACTCCAATAGATGTTAGGATTGATTTTTCTGGGTTTTGTGAGCCATTTCTGAATAAAGAAGCTGCAAAAACGATAACACATGCGGCCATGTTGGGTTATGACGTAGCGCTTTACACTACTCTGGTTGGCATCACTAAAAATAGTTACGAATTACTGTTTGACATAGGGCTTGGGTTGATGGTTGTTGTTCATTTGCCTGACAGCAAAGTCTTTACTTATGATAGCAAAAAATATCTTGAGTATCTGATGGTTTGGAAAGACCTAGAGATTCCTTGCGAGTACATGTCTCTGGGCGAAGTTGACAAGTCGTTAACATCGGCGTTAGATAATGTTCCAATTACGAAGTCATCAATTCTTTCCAGGGCAGGCAATGTTAACGGGGAGAAAGTCGCTGCTAAGGGTAAGGTGGAGTCTTGTGCAATTTGCGGGGATGAATACAGCCATAATGTGGTGCTTCCAAACGGTGATGTGTTTTTGTGTTGTATGGATTATGGACTAGAGCATAAGATAGGAAATTTATATACTGACAACTACGACAAGCTTTCACGATCTTGCGAATACTCGCTTTGTAAAAAATGTGAATGGGCAATTCTATAATGAAAAAAATACAATTTGGATGTGGAGGCAATCTCCTTGACGGATGGGATAACTTTGACATAGAAATGGACATTGCCGAAGCTTTGCGCTTTGAGGATAATAGTGTTGATTATATCTTGGCAGAACATGTTGTCGAACATGTCAATCATAACGAAGCTCTGTGTTTCTTCGACGAATGCCGCAGGATACTTAAAGAGGGCGGTGTTCTTAGAGTTTGTATACCATCTTTTCAAAAAATAAAAGATCTGGCCGATAGTGAATATGTGGAGTTCACAAAACAATTTTTTGCAAATAGCAAAAGTCCAGACGTTCATCTCCGAGCGATAGTTTTGTGCCATGAGCATAAGTCGATGTGGACTTCCGACGTGCTTTGGGATTTTCTGTCAATGGCTGGATTTGATAAAATAAAAAAGTGTGACATGAGAAAATCTGACCATGAGGCGCTGAGAGATGTCGATGGTCATTGGAAAGTCATTGGAGAAAAGTTTGCAAATATAGAAACTGAAATTTGTGAGGCAATTAAGTGATAAACCATTTATGTAGAAAGAGTAATTATGAAATTTTGTCCAGAGATACTCGAGTGTGAATTATACTACACGATCATAGACTTGGTAAAAACATTTAAGCCATCGACTATTCTTGAGATTGGGTCTGCTAATGGTCTTGGAAGTACTCAAGCGTTTATACGAGGTATGGAGGAGATGGGGAAGCCGTTCGGCGCATGCACTCTGATCTGTACAGAAATAGATAAAGATAGGGCAGATGAACTAAGAGAAAATGTGGGTGGCTTAGATGTCCATGTGTTAGTTATGCAAGGCTCGACTGTTGAAAAAAAAGATTATATGAAAGAGAAGGATGTGGTAAAGCTTTTAGACAAAAATCCAGAATTAAAAACTAATCAGTATTCTAAAGATTTAATATTGTCTTGGCTTGAGGACAATTTGCGGTCTGTAGAGTGGGACAGATCTACTTTGGATATTATTCTAAAAAAGAACACTATAGACCTCGTGCTCATTGATGGCTCGGCATTTACTGGATATGCTGAGTTTAAGAAAGTTGATGGAGCTAAGGTAATTGTGCTCGATGATACGCAGGATGTGAAGTGCTGGGAAGCTTACCAGGAGCTACTAAAAAGAGATGACTACGAATTATATAAAGAAAACAAAGAATTGAGAAACGGTTTTGCAATTTTTATAAAGAAAGAGAAAAACTAGTGGATAAATCGGGTGTTTATGCCAAGCCGCCTAGAGAGAGTTGGAAGGGTGCAAAAAGTCGTTATAATGAAAAAATAAACTCAATATTAAAAAGAAGTTACCAAGAAATAATATCAAGCAGCGGAATATTACTGTCAACCCATAGCTCGAAACTTTTCAGCCAGCCGGATTATCTCTGCTTTAGCCTGCGTGCGTTGAACGGATTTTTTTTAGAGTGCTTGGGCTTTGCACTTGTAGCGATATGTTTGTTTCAGAGGAGAAGCCCCCTGTCGGTCATTGTATAGGTGTCATAACAGAAGTCGTCAAACTGTTATAACTAAATGCAACTAAAATCTAAAAGATGTAAAACTAAATGTCAAGGAGAAACATGGAAAGTTTAAGAAAATGCAAAGCAAAAGAATGTAAAAGTGTACGACCAAACATTTTGACCAATCTAAATACTGGCGAAACAGTGGTTTCGTGTCCAAATGTTAGAAGCCTTGTCTATCGTGACGAGCTTAGTTATTGTCCAAGGACGGAGATCTATAATAGCGTTCAAGGCGCTGTTGATGCGTGGAATCGGGGCGATGTCATAAGTGGGTTTAAAATTAGGGAAAATCTTGCATAACAGAAAAACTTGGAGGCACGTATGAGAGTTGGTTACACAATTTGCTTTAATTCAGATCACCATTTTAGTTCTGAGAAGTTTAAGATGATTAGCGACAATTTTGATCATTTTGTTTTTGTAGAAGGTGCTGTTCAGCCCACTCACTGCACAAATTGGTGCAAAACTATTCCTGCGCAGTATATAAAAGATGGCTGCCATTCAGCAGATAATACTCTGGAGATGATTTTAGAAGCAGAGCAAAACCATGAAAACATTTCTGTAATTACACAAAACAAGCTCTGGGACGGAAAAGTAGAAATGTGCAATGCTGCCTTAAAACGTTTGAGAGATCGTCATATTTATAACATAAAATTGCACGATATGTTTTTGTGGGAGTGGGATAGTGATGAGGTGTGGACCGCAAAACAATTAGATGCCGCAGAAATGGAGCTGGTGGAAAAAAAAGGCGATACTGGTATGTTTTTATGTGAATATTTTGTTGGCCCAGATATCGTAGCGGTCGGTGAGTGGGGGCGAGGTGAGCTGCTCCCGTACAGGCGTTTGCATAGGTGGTGTGGGCAACTCTATTCAAAGCATGAGCCTCCGACGTTAGAAGGCGGTAACGGCAAAGAAATCCTGCTTTCTCAGCGATTTGTTCACAATGCTTGGATGTATCGCAAGGATGTGATTTTTAAAAGCGACTTTTATTCTTCTCACGAGGGAGCGTTGCAAAAATGGGATCAATTACAGAAATGTACAGATTTTCCTCAACCAATAACGGCATTAATCGGGGGGTATTGGGGCACGACAAAAACGATGCTGCACAGACTTACGAAGAAAAGTTAAGAAATTACTTGAACTTAAGCCGTTAATTTGTTATTATAAGAAGAGATAGGTCATATGAAATATTTTGAGTTTAGATGCCCAAACCGTAAGTACTCCGAAAAAGACACCCCTTGTAACGGACAACTTGGCGGGTTTTTAATAAGTCTGTTAAAAGGCTATAACTTTAAGAAGCCGTTTGTCGATATCCGGTACTGCCCACATTGCAGAACTTTTATTAGAATTACAATTGAAACGTTTAACGGACCTATGAAGTACGAAGTCCTGAAAAATGAGCGTATTGATTTTAAAAGGCCGGAGACTCTGTTCAACACAATCAATGTAGACGGAAGAAGGGTAAAAAAATAATGGCATTTATAGGTAAATCCAAATCAGATATGCCTCCAGAAAATATCGCCTATTACATGGAGAATTTTAACAGGGCTAAAGTTGTCGATAATGATAACAGGCGACGTGGGATTCGAAACATGGAAGCAATGTCTGGTGTGCGATTCGGCCAATTTACTCCAGATCAGCGAGCTTACCTAGATAGAGATGGCAGAGATCCAGATACTTATAACTTCCTGCAAGCTCATGTAAAAGGAATCGCGGGGAACTTTATAACAAACTGGTTCGATCCAAAGTTCACACAATCAGGTGAATCTTCTGTATCACTAGACACTCTCGAACTGCTCTCAAACCTCTGGTTTTCAAATAAAGACATCGGCGATTATAAAGGATCATCTCTTAATACTATTATAGATGGATGTACTTATCGTGGTGTGGAAACTATGCGTATTGTTAAACCCGTTCGCAATGATCCTAGAACTTGGTATATCGGCTTCTTCAATATACGCCCAGACATGGTGATTTTCGATCCAGATAATATAACCAATGATATTAGTCGTAATTCTAAGCAATGCTGGATGGTTCCGTACATGAGCGTTAAGGATATGCTTGCTGTATATCCCGAAAAAAGAGATATGATAATTCGCGCTTTTGGGAAAAGTTATAAGAAAGACACTCCTCTGTATGCAGAATCAAGAATGGATATTGTTAGAGATTTGGACAATCCCCTGCTAGGTTCCAGGCACCAGGTTGTGCAGCATAATCATATAGAGAATGAAACAGTGCGTCAGCATTTGCATATTCCTACAGGAGTTATTCTACCAGAAACAGAGTTTAGTTTTAATTCTGAGCAGGATATCAATGCAAAAAGAGATATGGCTCTGCAAAATGGGCTGCTACTTACCGATGATGATGTTACTGAAGTTACAGACATTCTACCTACATCTTATATAACAACATTTGTCCCAAGCATGGGCTTAGAGCTTGAGCATGGGAAAGATGAGATTCAGTTAGGTGGACACCTCCCGTTTTATGCGTGGAGTTACCTGGAGTATAAAGGCTTCTCGATTGGTATTGTGGATCTACTTTGGGAATGTCAACGTGATTTAAATCGCAGAGAAATGGCAAAGACCAAGTGGTTGTCAAAAACTCTTAATGCAAAACCTTACTTACATCCAATGCTATTCAATAATGATGAGAAGAAGATGAATGCGGCTATCGCTGATTTCTCTGATCCGTCAAAACCAATTATTGCTTCAGCAGAATCTCCTGAAGGTATTACCAATTCACTTATTGGTGTTATCCAAGGTGGGCAGATCCCACCAGGAATATTTCAGGATGAAAGCTTTAAAATAGAAATGATGAATCGAATCTCTGGGCTTACACCTGCAATGCAAGGGCTCTCAGAACGATCCGGTGAATCTGGTATCCATTTCGGCAGAAAAGTTGTTGAAGGTTCTATCAACCAAAAAGTCGTTCAAGAAAAGCTTATTAAACATGAACATGATAAGGCTAGCGATTGGGTCAAAATGGTTCCGAAGATTTACGGTGGAAGACATAATTACAATAGAAAATTCTCTACTCGCGACAATCAACAGGCCGCAGTAGCAAATGAAATTACAGGTAGAGGCGATACCGGTGAACCAATCATAAAGAATGATCTTGCCAAACTCGGAAGAGTAGATGTGATCGTCAATCAATCTAAAGAAAATGATTACTTAAAACAATTTAAGCGTGAAACTGATATAGCGATGCTAACAGCTCTACAGCCAAAAGATGGAAACACTGAGTTGATTAGTGTGCTTGAGAATCACCTTGTATTAAATACAGATTTTACAGACGAAGCTGAGAAGTCGTTTGCAGAAGGTGCCGCAAGGAAAAATTCAGAGTTTCAGTCTCTCTCGATGGAATTAAGGATTGCACAAACTAAGCAAGCGATAATGCAGATTCAGCAACAACAGCAACAAATGGCTCAGGGTATACCACCAGCAGCAGCTCCAGAAGGTGGACCAGCGCCACAACAGGGTGAGATGCAAACAGCCCAAGCACCAGTCCCAAGTCAAGAAGCTCCAGCAGGAGTTTGATCATAAATGTTATTGGCAACAGTGATGCGATACAAACCGGAAACGGCGCATTGACGTTGACACCGCCAATGATAAAAAAGGAGAAGATATGCCAGGACAGGAATTAAACACGGTTGAAAGTGTAGAGGCGCAGCAAGTTGATAATGCGTTGCCTCAAGGTAATGAAGTTGTACCACCGATAGAAGCTCCAGTATTGGATGAGAATGCTTTACTAGAAGCTGCAAGAACTGGTAACGAGGAAGTATTAGAACAAGCACGACAGCAGTTATTTGAGGAAGCTCCCGTAGTTCCTGATGTAGCTCCACAGGTTGAACCACAAGTTGTAGCTCCACAAGAGCAGGCAATTCCGGTTACACCACAACCCGTCGTGCCAGTAGAGACACCTCAAGATCCAGATTCATTAAGTATACAATTTCACGGCCAGGATAGAGTTTTCCAAGATCCCGATGGCTTTTTAGGACGTAAAGATTTAGATGGATTAAAGACTAGTCAGGCTCATCTGCGAGCGAAGCTTGAATTTGAAGAACGCAAAGCGGGTGAAGCTAGAAATTATGCGGCAACGGTCGAAAGGAAGAACCAAGAACTCCAAAGGCGATTTGATGAGATTTCTGCATTAAAGGCAGCTACTCCGACAATACCACGTCAAGCAGCACCAGCAGCTCCTCAAGTAAGTCTCCCTGATGTTCCGGCTCCTCCAGTTCTGCCTGAGAGCATATACGATTGGGACGATACCCATCATGCGGCTAAGAAAGTTTACGATACTAACTTAAACAAGTACAATACCGACACTCGTGCTTATATGGAGTATTTGACCACATTAAAAGGTCAAACACAAGCTGCTCCAGCACTTCCGCAAGAGTATATAATTGAACTTGAAGAGTTAAAAGCGTTAAAAAACGAGATCGTTCAAGGAAAACAAATAGAGCAAGAAAAAAGTCAACAACGAGCATTCTGGGATTCTTTACGGAGTTTTCAGAATAAACATGCTCAGTTTGGGACTTCTACAGATATCGAGCAGACTCATACCTCGATTCAGAAATGGTACAATGATTTAGCAATTGCAAACGGCTATGTTCTACCAATAGGTGCTACTCAAGTACAGAGTTCAGAGTATGAGAGAGGCAAAGCGGCTGTTGTGAATGCGTACATTTCTGGAGATCAAGCTGTGATAACTCGCAGCCAAGGTTATGAACCGCCCGAAGGATATGAGAACTATGTTAAGCTACATGAATTAACTAAACGGAGAGACGATCTAGTTGGTCAAGGAATTTTTGGTCAACAAGTGCCTCTTGAAACTGTATATCTACACGAGCTTAATTCGTCTGGAGAATTGAATCAGGTTATGAACAGTATGCTGAATGAAGAACACGCTAAAACCACGCAATCTTTTGGTAATGCGATTGCTCAAAGTCAACAGTCTGCAACCTCAATTCCTCCTGAATATAGTCAAGGTAGATCTATGGGAGTAACTTCCCCACAGCAGGCTGACGAAGAACTTCAGTTTATGAAAGATGTTCAAAGTAGTCCTGCACGGCTTCAAGATCCGGCAACAAAAGCTCGTTTCGAAGAAATTGGCAAACGACACGGATTAATGTAAGGAGAAAATTATGGCTAATACACCTTTAGGTATGGCAAGAGCAGCAACAAAAAGTGATATGGGAGTTAGCACTGGCTTAACTCAGAAGTTTTGGCATGATTCGATGCTGTATATGGAGTCGCTTTATAGTGATCCCATTATTAATAACCCAGCACTGATCGAAACAATTGAAGTTGGAGCGGGTGTGAACGAGGTTCCTCTTCCTAAAACTTTCTTCATGGAAATTACACCTAAAGACAAAAAAGGTAAAGCGGCTCGCGAAGTCTATCTTACTTTCTTGAGTGCTTTAAGTGATGCTCCTATTCAGGGTAATGCTTCTGATCTTGTAGGTAATGAGCAGAATCTTGAATTGAAATACTCTGTACATAAAGCAAATGATTGGGCAACTGCTGTTGCTGAAGATACTTACGGTATTGATTTCAGAGAAATTGATGTTTATGGTGCGTATGCAAAAATTCGCCCATTACTTTCTCAGTATCTTGGAGAACTTCGTGGCTTATATGCACGTCAAGCTTTCTGTACTGAATACTCTGACAATTTGACAGCGGCTCCAATTAGCGCAAGTGCTGGACTTAGCAAGCATATTTATTACCCTGGACTTGGCGTAACTGTACAGCCAGAATATGACAAAGATCTTACTGATTGGACCAACTTAGTTGGTCAAGCTGGTGCTACTGCTGGCGCATTAGCGGCCGGAGCAAACAGACTGACAGTACCTCGTCTGCTTACGATGATTGATTATGCAATGGGCCAGTATATCAAACCTGTTACTATTGGCGGAAAAGGTTATTACCTGATGTTCTGTCATCCTGACGAAATTAGATATCTTCGCGATCCTTCAATATCTAATAGTTTTGGTAATTATTGGAAAGACGAAGCAGCACTAACAGATATCAAAAAACTGATCCCAGAAGCAGAAATGACTCTTGGTGGTGAATTGATTATCGTCCGCGATCGTCGTGCTCCAACATTGGTTTCTTCTGGTACAGGTTCTAGTTATACTCTTACTTTCGGTTATTTGAAGTATGGACGTACAACTACAAGAACTACTGGAACTGGTGCTCAGTACTTTAACGTAAATGTCATGTGTGGCGCTGGAGCTTTGGCGAAATACGAGCCTGAACTTCCGCATTTTGAAACACAGAAGGATAATTACGGTAAAGATAAAGGTAATGGTTTTATTGGTGGTGTTGGTTATCAGACTCCATCTTTTGATGTTGACAGTGCAAGTCAATCGAATACTTCTGCACAACAAGAAGGTTCTATGCTTGTTCTTTCTCAGCGTGAATAGTACCACATTTTGTATGTGGGTGGAGGGCAACTTCCACCTACTTTCTTAATCCTATTATAAAGGAGTTTTGTTATGAGTAGTTTGATTATAGCCAAAGGGCTGAAAAAAGCAACACAAGAAGATAAACGGGAGTTAGCGGAATTTTGCAATCCACCGATCAAGTGCATAAAAGTAAAACACAAAGAACTTTGCGATACGGACAGAGCCATAATGGGTTATCAGTCTGTGGAACTGTTCATTCGGTTCGTGGGTGGACGACGACGTGTTGATAGCAGATGGAGCCAGAACGTAGATGGGAAACCTGTATCGAGTCATCATCTTGTTTTTTACCCGAACAAATTGCAACAGGGTGTTGGGTATCTTCCTGACAGTGAGTATAATCGTAAAACGCTTGTTAATGGGTATCACCATAATAGACAATTTGATTATTTCGATAAAGACATTGAAAAAGAAATTAGAGATGCTGCTGACATCCTTAAAGAAGGGTCAAAAGCCAGAGACGCTAAGTACAGAGAACAAGCAAAAAGATTCGTATTCGCCGAACGAGTAGATTTCTTAGATGAGCTTAAGCTGAGACACCCAAAAGGTTGGGCGACAACAAGATCTTACAAAGATACAATTATACCTGAAATTAATCAGAAGCTACAGGAGTTTCTAAATGCAGACGACGCAGGAATTTATATCAGCGATTAAAGAAGACTACGCTCCAGATTGGAGTCCGGTAAAGTTATTGTC